>Ga0105237_10000074_pt1 | contig 134565 bp, 114 predicted proteins | sample KBSC24metaG_FD_81520 | JGI IMG/M metagenome (GOLD analysis project Ga0105237, IMG submission 81520) | Corn rhizosphere microbial communities from Kellogg Biological Station, Michigan, USA - KBS C2-4 metaG | ecosystem: Host-associated > Plants > Roots > Rhizosphere > Soil | place: Michigan...
CCCTCCCGCGACGACTGCGCTCGGCGAAGCCGAGCTCCGTCAACGGGATCAGATGGGAACCCTGGGAGGGTTCCCAAACCCTCCCGCGACGACTGCGCTCGGCGAAGCCGAGCTCCGTCAACGCGAGGCGACCGAGGCGGCTGAAGGCGTTCGCGACAACGCGGCGGCCGGCCCGGGGGGGCGGGTGACGCTGGTGGGTGCCGGTCCGGGCGACGTCGAGCTCCTCACCCGCCGCGGCGCGGATCGTCTGCGCCAGGCGGACATCGTCTTCTACGACGCGCTGTCGTCGGAGACCATGCGCGCGCTGGCGCCGGGCGCGCGCTGGTTCTATGTGGGGAAGCGCGCCTGCCGCCAGTCAATCAGCCAGGACACGCTGAACCGCTTGCTGATCAAGGAGGCTTCGCGGGGGCGCCGGGTGGTGCGGCTGAAGGCGGGGGATCCTTTCGTGTTCGGGCGCGGCGGCGAAGAGGCGCTGGCCCTGGCGCAGGCCGGCATCCCCTGCGAGGTGGTGCCGGGCGTCTCGTCGGCCGTGGCGGCGGCAGCCCTGGCAGGCATCCCCGTCACCCATCGCGGCGTGGCCTCCGCGTTCACGGTGGTGTCCGGTCACCACGCGGCGGTCTACCGACCGGTGCTGGCCGGCGTTCCCCGCACCGGCTCGACGATCGTCGTGCTGATGGGGCTGCGCCAGCGCGCCGCCATCGCCGAACACCTCCTGCAGCTCGGCTGGCCCGCCAGCACGCCGGCGGCCGTGGTCCTGGGCGCCGCCACGCCAGCGGCGGCGCGCTTCGTCGGCACGCTGGCATCGCTGGCCACCTCGCCGGCCAGTGAAGACACGGGAGACGAGGACTTTGGCCGCCCCGGGGTGCTGGTGATCGGCGAAGCCGTGGCGGTGGCCGGCGAGATCGAACGCGCGTACGCCGCCGCCCCACGGGCCCTGCCCGATGAACAGGGGCGCCCCGGTGCCCCGGCCGCCGACGAGCAAAGCGGCGACGGGAACGCTGGTCACTCGGGGAAGGGAAGGCAGTGAGCACACTGGAGAGCGTGACCTTTCCCTCGGTACCGGCGCCGGCGGCGGTTCCCGCCGAGACCCCGTCGGTCCGCGCCGCCGGCGTGACGGTGGAAGGGCTGACCAAGCGGTTCACCGCGCGCGGCACGCCCGCGGTGGCCGACGTGTCTTTCCGGGCACCCTCCGGCGGCATCACCACGCTGCTGGGCCCGTCGGGGTCGGGCAAGTCGACCGTGCTGCGCATCATCGCCGGCCTGGAGAACCCCGACAGCGGCCGGGTCCTGTTCGGCGACCGTGACTTCACCAACGTGGCGGTGCAGGCGCGCGGCGTCGGCTTCGTGTTCCAGAGCTACGCGCTGTTCAAGCACATGACGGTGCGCAAGAACATCGCCTTCGGTCTGGGCATCCGCGGTCGGGGCAAGGCCGCCATCGACGCCAAGGTCGACGAGCTGCTGGCGCTGGTGCAGCTGGAGGAGTACGGCCACCGCTACCCGGCGCAGCTGTCGGGCGGGCAGCGCCAGCGAGTGGCGTTCGCGCGCGCGCTGGCCATCGATCCCACCGTGCTGCTGCTGGACGAGCCCTTCGGCGCGCTGGACGCCCAGGTGCGCATCGAGCTGCGGGCCTGGCTGCGCAAGTTCCACGACCAGCGTCACGTCACCACGCTGCTGGTCACGCACGATCAGGAGGAGGCGATGGAGGTGTCCGATCACATCGTCGTGATGTCGGACGGCCGGGTGGCGCAGGCGGCCTCACCGCGCGAAGTTTACGACCACCCCGTCACGCCGTTCGTGGCCTCGTTCGTGGGGGGCGCGAACGTCCTGCAGGGGACGATGCTGGACGGCCGCCTGTCCGTCGACGGCATCCCCAGCCGCGACAGCGACGGCACCCCGGCCGGAGCGGCCGTGCACGCCTTCGTGCGCCCGCACGACGTGAAGGTCACCAAGACCTCCGCGGACGCCAGGCCGGCCCATCCCCAGGTGTCGATGGCGCGCGTGGAACGTCTGGCCTGGCTGGGCGCGCACGTGAAGCTGTCGCTGAAGCTGCGCGACGGCCTGGCCATGACCGTCGAGCTGCCCCGCGCCGAGATCGACTCGCTGCGCATCGCCGAAGGCGACTTCGTGATGGCGGACCTGCGCCAGGCCCGCGTCTTCGTCGAGGACTACAGCATCTAGCCGAGCGCGGTTCGCCGCTCACCCCGCCAGGTGACCGGTCGCCAGCAGCCCGAAGATCGCCGCGCCCGCCAGGATGCGATAGATGACGAACGGCATGGTGGTGCGCGTGCGCAGGAACTGCAGCAGCCAGGCGATGCTGGCGTAGCCGGAGATGGCGGCCACCACCAGGCCGATCAGCAGCGGCCCCTTGCTGTCCTCGGCGTGCAGCACGTGCTTCAGCTCGAAGATGCCGGCGCCCGCCACGGCCGGGATCGACAGCAGGAACGAGAAGCGCGCGGCGGCATCCCGGCGCAGACCGATCGCCATCGCCGCCAGCAGCGTGATCCCCGAGCGCGACACGCCCGGCACCAGCGCCAGCGCCTGCGCCGCCCCGATGATCAAGGCATCGCTCAGCATGATCTGATCGAACGTCTTCACGTGCTTCGCCGTGCGCTCGACGTAGGCCAGCACCAGCGCCACCACGATCATCGCGCTGGCGATCACGTACAGCGACCGCAGGCTTCCTTCCACGTGCTTCTTCAGCAGCACGCCCGCCACCACCACGGGCAGCGTCCCGACGATCAGGTACATCAGCGTCTTCACCTCGCGCTCGCCGCGGCGAGCGGGATCCGAAATCGCCTTCATCGTCTCGGTCAGCATGCCGATCAGATCGCGCGCGAAGAAGACGATCACGGCCGCCAGTGTCCCCAGCTGCAGCACGGCCGTGAAGGCGGCGCCCGGATCGGGCCAACCCAGCACGGCGGGGACGATGCGCAGGTGCGCGGTGGAAGAGATGGGAAGGAACTCGGTCACGCCCTGTACCGCGCCCAGAATCGCTGCTTGAACGTTGGTCACCGCATCGCTTTATCGCACGACGCCGCGTCTGGATAGTGACCGCGGTGTTCCAGTCGGGCAAACACCGCCACCCCACGCAGGCCTGGCGCGCCAGGACCAAGCCCCTGCTGCGGACGGATCCGTCTCAGGCGACGATCGCCACGATCTCGCCGGACATCACCCGGTGCAGAATCCCTTCGTCGTCGCGCAGGCGCAGCGAGCCGTCCGCCGACACGCCGTCCGGAACTCCCTCGACGTCTCGCCCGTCGACGTGCGCGCGGCAGCGCAGCGCCCGATCGGCGTATCCGTCCCACAGCGCGGTGGCCGCGGCGGGGCCCCGCTGCTGGAAATCGTCGGCCGCGGTCTCCAGGCATGCCAGCACGCGCGCCAGCACGTCCGCGCGGCCCAGGGGCGCCCCGCGCACCAGCCGCAGCGACGTGGCGCGCTCGGCCAGCTCGGCCGGAAAATCAGCCACGTTGACGTTGAGGCCGATCCCCACCACCACGTGGCTCACCTCGCTGCCCACCGTCGCCGCTTCGGTGAGGATCCCGGCCACCTTGCGGGGCCGCTCGCCGCCGCCTTCTTTCACCCGCAGCAGCACGTCGTTGGGCCACTTCAGGCGCGCCGGGAACCCCAGCTCTGCCAGCGCCTGCGCCACCGCCCCGCCCGCCAGCAAGGTCAACGTGGGAATCTCCGGGGCTGGCCGCGCCGGACGCAGCACGATCGAGAACGTCAGGTTCTCGCCGGGCCTGGCGTGCCAGGTACGGCCCAGCCGCCCGCGGCCCGCGGTCTGCTCGTCGGCGGTGACCATCGTGCCGGCGGGGGCGCCCCCCCGCGCCTCCGCGGCGGCCAGATCGTTCGTCGAGGCACAGGTGGCGACGTGCAGGTGCCGACGTCCCATCCAGCGCGTCGACAGGCGCGCCGCCAGCGTGGCCGGAGCGAGCTCGTCGGTCGGCTGTGCGGCCGGTGGGCCGGCGGTCACCGTCGTCCTGACCTTCCCTTGCCTTTGCGCCCTTGCCCCCGGCCCCGGCCCGGCTACCGATCGCCGCCGGCTCGGCCGCCGATGACGGGGCGCGCTTCCATCGACAGGTCGACCGCGCGCGCCGAGTGCGTCAGCGCCCCGATGGAGATGATGTCGACGCCGCTCTTGGCCAGCTCGCGCATGCGATCCAGGGTCACGCCGCCCGAGACTTCCAGCAGCGTGCGCGGCGCCTGCTCGCGCACGCGCTTCACGGCCTCCGCGATGTCCCGGGTCGCGAAGTTGTCCAGCAAGATGATCTCGGCGCCCGCCTCCAGCGCCTCGTCCAGGTCGGCGATCGTCTCGACCTCCACCTCGACGCGCAACCCCTGGGGCGCGTTGGAACGGGCCCGGCGAACGGCCTCGCGCACCGAGCCCACCAGCGCGATGTGGTTGTCCTTGATCAGCACGCCCGACGACAGATCGGCGCGATGGTTGTATCCGCCGCCCACACGGACCGCGTACTTCTCCAGCGCCCGCAGGCCGGGCGTGGTCTTGCGCGTGTCGGTGACGCGGACCTTGGCGCCTTCGGCCGCCGCCACGAAGGTCTGCGTCAGGGTGGCGATCCCCGACAGCCGTTGCATGAAGTTCAGCGCCACGCGCTCCCCGGCCAGCACGGCCTGCGCCGGGCCGCGCACCGACGCGATCAGCGTGCCTGGCGTGACGGGATCGCCGTCCGCCACGCGCGTGCGCATGCGGGTGCGCCAGTCGAAGCGGGTGAAGACCGCCTCGGCGATCCCCAGGCCGCACACCACCAGCCGCTCCTTGGCGACGATGTCTGCCTCGGCCTCCTGGCCCTCGTCTATCAGCGCCGCCGAGGTGACGTCGCCCCGGCCGGCGTCCTCCTCCAGGGTCAGGTCCAGCAGGCGCTGGACCGCGGGCGTGTACCAGGGCGCCTGGAAGATGCTCACGCCGCGGCCTCGGCCCAGGCCTCGACGCTCCACCCGCGGCGGCGGGCCGTCCGGCGGAGGCGAGGATCGGGATTGACTATGACGGGGTGGCCGACGCGCTCGAGCATGGGAAGGTCAGTGTAAGAATCGGTGTAAAACCAGCAGTTGTCCAGGTCCAGGCTCATCTTATCCCCCAGCTCCTCGGCCCAGTGGACCTTGCCCTTGCCGTAGCAGGCGGGGCCTTCCAGCTCGCCGGTGAACAGCCCGTCCTTCACCGCCAGCCGCGTGGAGAGGACGAAGTCCATGCCCAGCTTCTCGGCGACGGGTCGGGCAATGTACGACGGCGAGGTGGACAGGATGGCGATGCGGTGCCCCGCGGCGCGGTGGTGGGCGATCTTGTCCAGGCCCTCGACCTGCAGGCGCGGCAACACGGCGCGCTCCACCAGGCGGCGGCACTGCTCGGCGAAATCGCCCTCATGCTGGCCGCGCATGCCGGACAGGACGTTCTTGGCGATCGCCTCGATGTCCAGCAGCGAGAAGTGGTACTTGACCAGCCATCCCAGCGCGCGGACCACTCGGGCCAGCGAGATCTCGCCCCGTTTCCGCAAGTCTTTCAGGAACAAACGTCCCGTGTTGCAGGAAACCAGGGTCCTATCGAGATCAAAGAAGGCGCAAACGCTCGACATCCAAGGCTCCAATGTAGCAGATGGGTCCGCGGGGCTGGTGAACACCTCGGCACAGACGGGCAAAAGCTGAAAGGCGGATGACCCATCGCGTCGCCATCCGATTGCCTTCCTGGGGCTCCACCCTTCGGCGGCGCGGGCGGTTGGCCCCATTTGACGGTCGTGGTCTGGCGGGCTAGGAGAATCCGAACGATGCGCCTGACCGGAGGGACGGATCGAGGCCGCAGGCTGAAGGCGCCGCGCGGGCTGCGTACGCGGCCCACGGCCGCCAAGATCCGGGAGGCCATCTTCAACATCCTGGGCCCGCCGCCGGACGGGGCCGTGCTGGACCTGTTCGCGGGGACGGGCGCGCTGGGCATGGAGGCGCTCTCGCGCGGGGCCTCCCACGCCGTGTTCATCGAGCGAGACCGCAACGCGCTGGCGGCGCTGCGCCACAACCTGCGCGAGCTCGCGCTCGCCGGCCGCAGCACGGTGATCGGGGCCGACGTCCGCACCGGCCTGCGACGGCTGGCGGCCTCGGTGGGCCGGGAAGAAAAGTTCGCCTGGGTGTTCATGGACCCGCCGTACGCGAACGAGACCGAGTCGATCCTGGCCGAGTTGACGGAGCTGAGCCTGCTGGCCGGCTGCGCGGTGGTCATCGTCGAGCACGACAAGCGCCACCGGCCGCCCCCGTCGGTGGGCGGCCTGTTCCTGACCAACCACCGCGAATACGGAGACAGCGAGCTGTCGTTCTACCGGTCGGGTCGCTCGTGAGCGCCGGGGACGCCCCGGATGCCGGCGGGCTGTCGCGGTTGGCGGTCTACCCGGGCACCTTCGATCCCATCACCAACGGCCACGCCTACATCCTGAAGCGTTCGCTGAAGATCTTCGACCGGCTGGTGGTGGCGCTGGCGGTGAACGTCCGCAAGACGCCGCTGTTCTCGGTGGAGGAGCGGCGCGAGATGATCATGGACGCCGTCGATCACGACCCCCGCATCGAGGTGGACGCCTTCGAGGGACTGCTGGTCGACTACATGCGCCGCCGCGGCGCCACCACCGTCATCCGCGGCCTGCGCGCCCTGGCCGACTTCGAGTACGAGTTCCAGGCGGCGCACATGAACCGTCACCTGGCCCCCGAGGTCGAGACGATATTTCTGATGACCAGCGAGGAGAGCTTTTATGTATCCTCTTCGCTGGTGAAAGAGGTGGCGCTGATGGGGGGAGACGTCTCGCGGATGGTTCCGCCGGCCGTCGCCGCTTCGCTGGCGCGCAAGTTCGAAGCGCTGAAGACGAACAAGGCCGCGGGAAAACCGGGGCGCCTGTTCGAGACCTGAACCAAACGCAAAACCCGCAACGAGATCGAAGAAAACGAGATCGAAGGAGAAGTCCGTGAAGCTGTCGCGCCGTCTGTCGCTCATCGAACCGTCCCCCACGCTGGCCGTGTCCGCCAAGGCGGCGGCCCTGCGCGCCAAGGGACTTGACGTCATCAGCTTCGGAGCCGGAGAACCCGACTTCGACACGCCCGCCCACATCAAGGAGGCGGCCAAGCGCGCGCTGGACGCGGGCGCCACGAAGTACACCCAGGTCGAGGGGACGCCGGCGCTGCGGGCCGCGGTCGCCAAGTGGCTGGGCAAGGCCCACAACCTGTCCTTCGAGGCGAGCGAGATCATCGTCAGCGCCGGCGCCAAGCAGTCGCTGTTCAACGCCATGCACGCCATCGTCGACGAGGGCGACGAGGTCATCATCCCGGCTCCGGCCTGGGGCAGCTACAACGAGATCGTGAAGATGGCGGGGGGCCGCCCGGTGGTGGTGCTGGGCGCCGCCGCCAACAACTTCGTGCCGAAGATCGCCGACATCGAGAAGGCCATCTCGGCCCGCACGCGCGCCATCCTCTACTCGTCGCCCTGCAATCCGACCGGCGCCATGCTGGACGAGGGCTCGGTGCGCGCCATCGCCGACCTGGCGGTGAAGCACGACTTCTGGATCATCACCGACGACATCTACCGCACGCTGATCTACGGAGACGCGAAGTTCTTCCAGCCGGCCAGCATCTCCCCGGAGGTCCGCGCCCGGACCATCATCGTGGACGGTGTCTCCAAGTCGTTCGCCATGACCGGCTGGCGCATCGGCTTCGCGGCCGCGCCGAAGGAGCTGGTCGTCGCCATGGGCACCTTGCAGGGGCAGTCGACCACCAACGCCGCCGCCGTCAGCCAGGCCGCCGCGCTGGCCGCCATCGAGGGGCCGACCGACGAGCTGGAGACCATGCGCGTGGAGTTCGACAAGCGCCGCAAGGCCATGGTCAAGGCGCTGCGCGAGATCCCGGGCGTCACCTGCGTCGAGCCGAAGGGCGCGTTCTACGCGTTCCCCGATCTGTCCTCGTTCATCGGCAAGAAGACGCCCGACGGCAAGAAGCTGGAGAACGACGCGCAGCTGTGCGAGTACCTGATCGAGGCGGCCCGCGTCGCCGTGGTGCCGGGCTCGGCCTTCAGCGCGCCCGGGTTCATCCGCCTGTCCTACGCCACCTCGATGAAGAACGTCGAGGAGGGCGTGGCCCGCATCGCCGCCGCGCTGCCGAAGCTCTCCTGAGCGCGGGGGCCCGCCCGCGATAGACGCAAGGGGGGATTCGTCCCCCCTTGTATTTCAGGCCTGCGGGTTGTTGCCGGTGCGGCGGCGGCGCAGCTTCTCGACCAGGGTGGTGCGGTTCAGGCCCAGCAGCTCGGCGGCGCGGTTCTTGTTGCCGTTCGTGCGCACCAGCGCCTCGCCGATCATCTTCTCCTCGACGGCCTCCAGCAGCGTCTTCAGATCGGTGCCGTTCTCGGGAAAGTCGGGGACGGGCGCGCCCTGCGGCGGTGTGACGCGCGAGGCGCGCATGGTCGCCGGCAGATCGGCCGGTGTCAGCACGCCGCTCCCCTTCACGATCACCAGCCGCTCCACCAGGTTCTCCAGCTCCCGGATGTTGCCCGGCCAGTGATAGGCCTTCATCAGCGCCTGAGCCTGGGGGTCGAAGCCCTGCACCTGACGGCGGTGGCGCTCGTTGGCGCGACCGACGAAGTGCTCGGCCAGGCGCACGATGTCGCTGTGCCGCTGGGCCAGGCTGGGCATCTCGATGGGGAACACGTTCAGGCGCCAGTACAGATCGGCGCGAAAGCGGCCCGCCGCCACCTCGGTCTCCAGGTTGCGATTGGTGGCCGCCACCACGCGCACGTCGATCTTGTGCGGCACCTCCTCGCCCACCGGGCACAGCTCGCCGTCCTGGATCAGGCGCAGCAGCTTGGCCTGCACGCCCAGCTCCATCTCGCCCACCTCGTCCAGGAAGATGGTGCCGGTGTCGGCCTGACCGAAGCGGCCCAGGCGGGCGGTGGTGGCGCCCGTGAAGGCCCCGCGCGCATGCCCGAACAGCTCGGACTCGACCAGCGTCGGCGGGATGGCCGCGCAGTTGACGGCCACGAAAGGCTTCTTGGCGCGCGACGAGCCCGCGTGCAGCGAGCGCGCCGCCAGCTCCTTGCCGGTGCCGGACTGGCCGGTGATCAGCACCGTGCAGCGCGTGTCGGCCACCTGCGCCAGCAGCGACAAGGCCGGCACCATGGCCGGGTCGTCGCCCAGCAACCAGGGCGCGTGTCGGTCGCGCCAGGCCCGCGGGTCAGGCGCCTCCTCAACGGTGGGCGCCGGCTTGAAGACCGCCGCCATTGCTTCGGACAGGGCGTTCTTGTCGAACGGCTTGATCAGGAAATCCCGCGCGCCCGCGTGCATTGCGCGCACTGCGTCGGGGATCTCCGCGTTGCCGCTCATGGCGATGACCGGGGTGTGCGGCACGTGGTTGCGCGCGGTCTTGATGATCTCGAAGCCGTCCACGCCCGGCATGCGGATGTCGGTCAAGATCAGGTCGAAATGGTCCGCCACGATCCGCGCCGCGCCTTCCGGCCCATCGGCCGTGACGACGTCGTGACCGTCACTTCGCAGCAGCCTGGACAGGCCCCGGCAAAGCTGTTCCTCGTCGTCACAAATTAAGATTTTGCCCATCTATGATCCCTCGCTACTAGCGTGACTGAACTCGCGCTACGGTCGTAAGCCGGCCAACGCCCATTATAGACCAGTCCAGATTTTTTTGTTCAATTTCAATTGCTTGCGGACATGGCCGCACAGTTATCCACAGGGTAGGCAGTGGCATGACCGGTGTGCGCGGGGCGACCACGGCGGCGTTCGGCCGGCGCCTGGGGGCAGGAATTTGCGCCTTGCTTCGATGACGCCGACCGAATAAATGGTCACCAATGGTTGACCCGGTTCGGACGTTGGTAGGGGCGCTCGAACGGGAGCTGGCGGCCGTCCCCGGGGTGTCGTTGCTCCCCGGGTTGGGGGCTGACGCGGACAGCCGGTTCGCCGCCATCTTCGGCGGTCCCCCGCCCCCGGGACTGAAGGCGTTCCTGGCCGCGCACGATGGCGGGCGCCTTCCCGGGGGTTCGAAGCTGCTGACCCTGGCCGAGGCCGCCGAGCGGCTGCCCGCGATCGCGTCGGCCGGACACACCGGTCTGTGGCCGTTCCTGGAGAACGCGGGACGCCAGTACGCCCTGGACGCGGAGGGCGCCACCCCGGACGGGGAGTGGCCGGTGGTCGAGATAACCTCCGGGGGGCTCGATCGCGTGGGCACCTCCCTGCTGCGCTTCCTCAACGTGCTGGCCGCGGAGCTGACCGCGGGCGCCGCCGCCGGGGCCCCGGTGTCCGAAGGGGAGGGGACCCGGCCGCCCCGGTCGCTGACCCTGGCCGAGGAGCGCACGCGGCGCGATCCGGGCCTGGCCGATCACTGGCTGGAACTGGCGCAGTTGCAGGAGGAGGCGGGCGATGACGCCGCCGTCGACGCCACGCTGGCCTCCGCGGTGCGGGCCGCTACCCCTCCCACGCCGGCCCTGCTGTTCGCGGTCGGTATGCGCTCCGCCCTGCACCAGGACTGGTCGGCGGCGGGCCGCGCCTTCGAGGACGCCATGGCGCTGGAGCCACTGACGGCGCGCGACGACGACGCCCGGCTGGACGCGGCGGCCGTCGTCTACGTGCTGGCCTCGGAGCGCGGTGACGCGGCCGCCGTGGCCACGGCGCGCCGCCTGCTGGCCGACGGCGCCACCGCCACCGGCGCCTTCTGGCGGGTCGAGGCGCTGCACGCCATGGGCGCCGATCCCGAAGAGGCCGACGCGCCCGAGGTCCGCCTGCGGGTCGATCTGGGTTCGCGCATCGTGGCGGCGCTGGTGCCCGACGATCCGGACATCGCCCGGGTGAAGGAACCCCGCAGCCCCGCGACGGTGTCGGGCCTGCGCTCCTTGCGCCGCGCCCGCGAGGCGCTGGAGCTGGGCCGTCCCGACGAGGCGGTGCGGCTGGGCCGCGCCGCCGTCGAGCAGCTGCCCGAGCTGGGGGCGGCGTGGGCGCTGCTGGCCGAGGCCCTGAACGCCACCCACGATCGGGCCGCGCTGGCGGCGGCGCGCAAGGCCACGCAGTTCAACCCGGGCCTGGTCGAGGGCTGGCGCGAGCTGGGCGACGCCGAACTGGAGGCGGGCGACTACCGGGCGGCCGAGCGCGCCTTCCGCAAGGTGGTCGAGATCGACGACAGCTACGGGCTGGGGTTCGCGAAGCTGGCCCAGGTGCTGCTGGAGCAGGAGCGGACGCTGGAGGCGCTGGAGGCCATTGGCGCCGCGGCCGAGCGCGGCGGCGATCCCTTCTTCGTGGCCGCCATCCGGGGCGACGTCTACGCCGAGATGGAACGGCACGCCGAGGCGGCAGCCGCCTACGACGACGCGCTGAAGATCGATCCCGAGGATCACTGGGCGCTGCACCAGGCCGCCGTCGAGCATGGGCACGCCGGCCACCTGACCCGCGCCAGCGAGCTGTTCGAGGCGGCGCTGAAGAACGATCGCGACGGGTGTCACCAGACCCTGATCGACTTCGGCGATCTGCTGCGCAAGTCCGGCCGCATCGGCGACGCCGTCCGCATGTACCGCAAGGCGGTGGCCGCGGTGCCGGGCGACACCGAGTGGAAGCAGACGCTGAAGGAAGCGGAACGCGAGCTGCTGGCCGCGCCGAACTGAGCGCGATCGTCGGCGTTGCGGGAGGCCCGCCGGCCTTGCAGCGGGCCGCTCGATCGGCCAATGTTCAGCCCCCGCCGTCGCCGCCGATTCGGCTTCGCGCTTCGCGCTTCGAGAAGACCATGGACAGCCTGGATCAACTGGAACAACAAAGCGTCTACATCCTGCGCGAGGCCTTCCGTCACTTCGAGCGGCTGTGCATGCTCTGGTCGATCGGGAAGGATTCCACCGTGCTGCTGTGGCTGGCCCGCAAGGCCTTCTTCGGCCACGTGCCGTTTCCCCTGGTGCACATCGACACCAGCTACAAGCTGCCGGAGATGATCGCGTACCGCGATCGGCTGGCCCTGGAGTACAGGCTGCAGATGGTGGTGGGACAGGACAGCGAGGCCATCGCGGCCGGGCGCACCTTCCCGGCCACGCAGCACCTGCCCGAAGGTCACCCCGACAAGCTGACCCGCGTCGACTGCTGCGGCATCCTGAAGCGTGACGCGCTGAAGGGTACGCTGCAGGGGACGACGGTCCGCAAGCGCCTGAACCTGAAGACGGGCAGCTACGACCTCGACGCCGATCGCGAGCCGTACCACGGCGTCATCGTGGGGGCGCGCGCCGACGAGGAGGGGAGCCGGTCGAAGGAGCGCTACTTCTCGCCACGCGACAAGAACAACGCCTGGGACGTGGGCGATCAGCCGCCCGAGTTCTGGAACCAGTTCAAGACCGACTTCGCGCCCGGGACGCACGTGCGCATCCACCCGCTGCTGGACTGGACCGAGCTGCACGTGTGGGAGTACATCAAGCGCGAGAACATCCCCACGGTGTCGCTGTATTACGATCAGGGGACCGGGACGCGGTACCGCAGCCTCGGCTGCGGGCCGTGCCAGGCGCCCATCCACAGCACCGCCCGCAACGTGGACGAGATCATCGTCGAGCTGCGCAGCGGGAAGCTGCGGAACATCGCCGAGCGCTCGGGCCGCTTGCAAGACGGCAAGCACGGCCTGGAGGAGCTGCGCCGCGACGGCTACATGTAGCGGCCCGCCGTTCTCTCAGACCGCCAGCCGACCCGTAGAGCCTTGGAGAAGCACGAACGTTCATGACTGACGCCACCCCCGCCACATCCCCGAAGCTCGATCTGCGAGAGATCGTCCGTCCCCAGATGCAGATCGTCGTGGTGGGCCATGTCGATCACGGCAAGTCGACGGTGGTGGGCCGCCTGCTGGCGGACACCGGCTCGCTGCCGCAAGGCAAGCTGGAGGCCGTGCGGCGCGAGTGCGAGCGCACCGGCAAGCCCTTCGAGTACGCGTTCCTGCTGGACGCGCTGTCGGACGAGCAGGACCAGGGCATCACCATCGACACCGCGCGCTGCTTCTTCAAGACCGCCCTGCGCGACTACATCATCATCGACGCCCCCGGGCACATCGAGTTCCTGAAGAACATGATCTCGGGGGCCGCCCGCGCCGAGGCCGCCGCGCTGATCATCGACGCCAAGGAGGGGGTGCGCGAGAACAGCCGCCGTCACGGCTACATCCTGTCGATGCTGGGCATCAGGCAGGTGGTGGTGTGCGTGAACAAGATGGATCTGGTCGGGCACGACGAGGGCCACTTCAAGAAGATCGAGGGCGAGTACCGCCAGTTCCTGGCCGGCATCGGCGCGGTCAGCCCCAAGCAGTTCGTCCCGGTCAGCGCCATCGGCGGCGAGAACCTGGCCACGCGCAGCCCGAAGATGCCCTGGTACAAGGGGCCCACGCTGCTGGAGACGCTGGACGCCTTCACCATGGCCCCCAGCAAGGCGGCGGCGGCCTTCCGCATGCCCGTGCAGGCGGTCTACAAGTTCACCAAGCACGGTGACGACCGCCGCATCATCGCCGGCCGCATCGAATCGGGGAAGGTGAGGGTCGGCGACAAGGTGGTGTTCTCGCCCTCGAACAAGAGCACGACGGTGAAGAGCATCGAGGCCTTTCACGCGGCGCCGCGCACCGAGATCGACGCGGGCTGGTCGACCGGCTTCACGCTCAGCGAGGAGATCTACGTCACCCGCGGCGAGATCATGAGCCACGCCGACCGCAAGGAAGATTTGCCTCAGGTCAGCACCCGCCTGCGCGCCAACCTGATCTGGCTGGGCCGCAAGCCGTTCCTGCAGGGGCGCGACTACAAGCTGAAGGTGCACACCATGGCCACGCCGGTGCGCATCCACAAGCTGCTCAAGGTCATCGACGCCTCGGAGGTGTCCGGCGAGCTGGCCAAGGATCACGTGGGCCGTCACGACGTGGCGGACGTCATCCTGGAGACCCGCAATCCGGTGGCCTTCGACCTGATCAGCGACAGCGAGTCGACGGGGCGCTTCGTGATCGTCGACGGCTATGACGTGGCGGGCGGCGGCATCATCACGGCAGCCGAGTCGGACGACCAGGCCGACCTGCGCTCGGAGGCGCGCCGCCGCGACTTCAACTGGGTGAAGGGCGCCGTCAGCGCCGGCGAGCGCGCCGAGCGCTACGGCCACCAGGCGGCGCTGGTGATGTTCGTGGGGAAGAAGTCGGGCATGGGCAAGCACCGCTATGCCCGCGCCCTGGAGACCGTGCTGTTCGAGCAGCACCGCAACGTGTACCTGCTGGACGGCACGAACGTGCTGCTGGGCGTGGATCAGGATCTGGTCTGGATCGACGCCTCCCAGGCCGAGCTGGTGCGCCGCTTCGGCGAGGTGGCGCACCTGCTGCTGGACGCCGGCCTGATCGTCGTGTCGACCACGAACTCGATCGGGCTGGCCGACTTCGGGGCGGTGCAGTCGCTGATCCCCGATTCGCCCACCCTGGCCATCGAGATCGATCCGGACGGCACCAGCGCCCAGCCCTGCGACCTGCGCATCGCCGGCAACGAGCCCGAGGCGGAAGTGGCGGCCAAGATCATCGAGCTGCTGGCCGCGCGGCACATCATCGGGAAGTAGATGGCGCAGCTGGGCCTATTCGGGGAACCGCCGGTCCAACCGCCGCAGCCCGAGGGCCAGCGGTCGGCGGCGACAGGTGCGACAGCTGCGCCCGCGGCGGGCGGAGGCGGCGCGCCGGCCAGCGAGGCCCAGAAGGCGCCCCCGGCCGTCGCGGCGGCGGGCGACCTCGAGAAGGCGCCCCCGGCCGTCGCGGCGGCGGGCGACCTCGAGAAGGCGCCGTCCCCGCCCCCCCTCGCGCCCGCCCCCCAGGCCGCGGCCGCCGGGGCCCGACCGCCCATCCCCCGGAAGCCCATCGACGTCGAGAAGACGCCGTTCTCGATCGAGAAGCTGTCGAAGGAGCTGAACGGACCTCAGCTGGAGGCGGCCACCGCGCCGGGCCAGCCGCTGCTGGTGGTGGCGGGCGCCGGTTCGGGGAAGACCCGCGTCATCACCTACCGCATCGCGCGCCTGATCGCGGCGGGCGCCGATCCCCGCCGCATCCTGTCCGTCACGTTCACGAACAAGGCGGCGGGCGAGATGCGCGAGCGGGTGTCGCACCTGCTGTGGGAGCGGCTGAGGGTCAGCGCGGGCGGCCTGTGGCTGGGGACGTTCCACGCCCTCTCCGCGCGGCTGCTGCGCCAGTGGGGCACGCACGTGGGGCTGAGGAAGGACTTCGTCGTCTACGACGACGACGATCAGAAGCGGCTGCTGTCGCGCGTGCTGACCGACCTGGCGGTCCCGGAGCGGCTGTTTCCGGTCCGGCAGGTGCTGTCGGCCATCGATCGCCAGAAGAACCAGGGCGTGGCCGCCGCGGACTTCAACCCCACCGACTACTTCGACGACGTGGTGGCGAAGGCCTATCGCCTGTACGAGGAGCGGCTGCGCGCCGCCAACGCCACCGACTTCGGCGGGCTGCTGCTGAACGCCCTGCGGCTGTGCGAGGAGCCGACGCCGGCGCGCGAGGAGATCTTCGAGCGCTTCGATCACGTGCTGGTCGACGAGTTCCAGGACACCAACGCCGTGCAGTACCGGCTGGTGCGGCACCTGTCGCGCCGCACCCACAGCATCACGGTGGTGGGCGACGAGGACCAGTCGATCTACGGCTGGCGGGGCGCCGACATCCGCAACATCCTGGATTTCGAGCGCGATCACGAGGGCGCGCGCGTGGTGAAGCTGGAGCAGAACTACCGCTCGACCGGTCACATCCTGCGCGCCGCCAACACCATCATCGCCCGCAACACCGAGCGGCGGCCCAAGCACCTGTTCACCAACGCCGGCGACGGCGAGCTGATCGTGATGTTCGAGGGGGAGACCGAACGGGACGAGGCCGACTTCGTGGCGGGCCGCATCGCCGACGGGCTGCGAACGGACATGAGCCCGCGCGACTTCGCGGTCTTCTACCGGACGAACGCCCAGTCCCGGGCCCTGGAGGACGCGCTGCGGGCGCGCGACATCCCCTACATCGTGGTGGGCGGCACGCGGTTCTTCGATCGTGCCGAGATCAAGACGCTGATCGCCTACCTGCGCGGCCTGATCAACCCCGACGACGTGATGGCGCTGCAGCGGATCATCAACATCCCCGCCCGCGGCATCGGCGACGCCACGGTGGACCGGGTGGCCAGCTACGCGAACGAACGGCACCTGTCTTTCTGGGACGCGCTGGAGGACGCCGCCCGCAGCGAGGCGCTGCTGGGGTCCGGGCCGCGAAAGAAGGTGGCCGCCTTCGTCGAGCTGATGCAGCGACTGCGCGGCTTCACCGATCAGCTGGGGCCCGCCGACCTGGCCGAGAAGGTGATGGAGGAGTCCGGCTACCGCGACGCGCTGGCGTCCGAGTCGACCATGGAGGCAGAGGGGCGCCTGGAGAACCTGATGGAGCTGATCGCGCAGATGCGCGAGTACGAGAAGGAAGCCGAGGATCCCACGCTGTCCGGCTTCCTCGAGCGGGTGGCGCTGGTCTCCGACGTCGACGGCTACGACGCCGAGAAGGGCGCCGTCTCGTTGATGACGGTGCACACGGCGAAGGGGCTGGAGTTTCCCACGGTGTTCATCACCGGCATGGAGGAGCGCATCTTCCCGCACGCCCGCAGCGTCGACGACGACAGCGCCGTCGAGGAGGAGCGCCGCCTGTGCTACGTGGCGGTCACGCGCGCGCGCAAGAACCTGCTGCTGACGCGGGTGCGCCGCCGCCGGCTGTCCGGGCAAGAGCTACCCGGTGTCCCCAGCCGCTTTCTCTCCGAGCTGCCTGGCGACGCCCTGGACATGATCGTGATGGCGCGCCCGGCCGGGTACGGCTACGGCGACACGGAAGGGCAGGGGCCCTGGGGCGGCCGCTGGAGCCGCGACGACCATCAGAGCGAGCGCTACGGCACGCCGGCGCTCGGTCGAGGGCGCACGCCGCCGCGGCCCTCACCGCCGCCACGCTCGCGCGCGGAGGGCGGCGAGCTGGTCGTCGACTACGACGCCGGCGGCGGCGACGAGGGGGGCCTGGTCGTGGGCATGAAGCTGGCCCATCCGCAGTTCGGCGTGGGCGAGGTGCGCGGCTGGCAGGGCGCCGGCACCGATCTGAAGGTCACCATGCGCTTCCCCCAGGCCGGCATCAAGACGATCCTGGCGCGTTTTCTGAAGCGCCCCGGCTGAGCGTCAGTTACTGAGGCGGCGGCGCAGCGGCGCGCCCGAGCCGGTCGAGACGCATCTACCCGCCGGGGCCGTCGCGCACGTGCTGCCGTCACCGATCGGTGCGGGGATGAAGCACGAATAACGGTCCTGATAGGTGCCCTGCGGGCAGTCAGCGTTGGTATGGCAGGGCACGGACGCGTTCATGTCGCCGCCCCCCACGAGCCGGCGCCTCTGAAGGACTTCATGGCCGCAGGGCCACGCCAGACTCACGCCCGCCAGGCGTAAAGCCCACGCCTGCGCTGAAAGCGGAGGTGCCGGCCCGGCGGGGGATCTATTTTCGCCCGCGTCCGGGCCTTGCTCAGCGGCGCAAGACGGCCGTGGCCAGGGTGGCCGAGGCCAGGGCGTTCACGGCCAGCCAGGGGCGGTCGAGCAGGTTCGGGATCAGGCGGACGTCGAAGCTGTCGGAGATGGCGGCGAACAGCAGGGCACCCGCGATGCCGAAGCCAAAGCCGGCCAGCACGCCGCGCAGGCGCGGCATGCCGTAGAAGATCGCCGTCGCGCCCAGCGGCAGCAGCAGGCTCCACACCAGCGGCGTGCCACGCAAGCTCGGGCGCAGGACCGCGTCCAGGCCATCGAGCACGCCGTTCGAGAGCAGGCCCACCGTGCCCGAAGTGTCGCCGAACAAGAACGGCAGCACGAACAGGCCGGACGATCCGAGGATCAGCGCGGGGACGAACCCCAGGCCCAGCTTGCCGGCGAACCGCCCGCGGCGGCCCAGCGTCATCAGCCCGGCCAGCGCGAAGGCGACGCCCAGACCCAGCTCGCCCGCCCCGCGGCCGGCGCGGATCTTCTTCAGCGCGGCCAGGGCGTCGATCACGCCGGCGCCGTAGTGGTCGTCGAAGCGGCCCGCCTCGCCGCCGTCCGACTTGCCGACCGGCTTCTTCGCCGTCTCGATCAGCATCCGCTCGACGGCGTCGGGCTTGGTCACGCCGGCGCCGACGATCAGCGCCGCGACGCCCGCCGCGTGGGGCGCCGCCATGGACGTCCCCATGAACCACAGGTAGTCGTTCTGGGTGATGTTGCCCGGCACGATGGTGTTTTGCAGGACGCCGTCTGGCTTGCCGTCGCGGTTCTGATCGACGCGCGTGTTGCCGCCCGGGGCCGCGATGTCGATCTGCGGTCCCCAGTTCGAGTAGAACGTGGTCGACCCGTCGAACTGCGTCGCGGCGACCGCCACCACGCCCGCATAGCGGGCCGGGTAGCTGACCTTGCCGCGCCCGTCGTTGCCGGCGGCGGCGATGACGGTGACGCCCTTGTCGTGGGCGTACTTCACGGCGCTGCCGATGGCGCCCACGGGCATGGGGCCGCCCAGGCTCATGTTCACGACCTGCGCGCCGTGATCGGCCGCGAAGCGGATGGCCTGGGCGATGCCGGCCATCGAGCCGGAGCCGCGCGCCGACAGGACCTTCAGCGGCATGATCGACGCCTTGAAGGCCACGCCGCTGACGCCCAGGTTGTTGTGCGTCGACTGGGCGATGGTGCCGGCCACGTGCGTGCCGTGACCGTGGTCGTCCGAAGCATCCTCGTTGTCGGCGATGAAGTTGTAGCCGGGGACGAACTTCGTGTCGGCCAGGTCGGGGACGCGGCTGACGCCCGTGTCGACGACGGCCACGATCACCCCCTCGCCCTGGCCCAGCTTCCAGGCGGCGGGCAGGCCGATCTGGTTCAGGTGCCACTGGTAGCGGTAGCAGGGATCACTGGGGAAGCCGGCGTGCGCTGCGCTGGTGCGCGGCGCGCACTCGGCCTGCATCGACTTGTCGTTCGGGGCGGCGATCTCCTGCGACTCCTCGTCGGGCGGGATCGCGGCCTCGGCGTCCCAGCTGACGGACTCGACGCGCGGGTCGGCGCCCAGCCGGCGCGCGGCCGCGGCCGCCTCGGCGACCGACCGGAAGTGAACCCGGTAGACCCGATCGACGGCCGACCAGCGGCTGACCGGCTCCTCCACCTCCGGGGTGGCCGCCAGGTCGGCGTCCGTGACATCGTCGCGGTAATCGACGACCAGCGTGGTCTCGTCGTGGGCGGAGGCCCATCCCGCCGCCTCCGCCAGGTCGGCGGCCGCGGTGTCGGGCTTGGCGGCGGGGTCTCGCGACGCGCTGCCTCGCCACATCAGATGAACGCCCACGCAGGCACCCAGCAACACCACCAGGGGAACCAGACGCGACTTCGTCATGATCGTCTAATGATACGCGGATTTCTGCCCGGCGCCGCTTTCGCCGGACAGCCGCCCCGAGGGGGCCTCGCCGTTGACCGCAAACGTGGGGTCGGATACCGTCGGAGGCCAGTTTGTCGTGACTTTCCCTGCCGTTGCGAGGAGACCCCATTGACGCCTAGAGGACTTCGGACCGGGTTCGGGATCTTCGCGACGTTCGTACTTTTGGCGTGCCTGGGGCGATCCGCGGGGGCACAGAACGACGACAACAACCCGGCGATCGAGAAGATCACCCAGCTGAACAAGAAGGCGCTGGACGCCTACAACGACCTGGAGTTCGAGGAGGCGCGCAAGCTGCTGAAGCAGGCCCTGGACATGTGCACCAGCGCCGGCCTCGATAAGCATCCCGTCGCCGCCCGCACGCACATCCACATGGGCGTGGTCCTGATCGCCGCGAAGCAGCAGGACCTGGGCATCAAGCAATTCAAGAAGGCGCTGGAGATAGAGCCCGAGATCCAGGTCACCAAGGCGCTGGCAAATCCGGAAATCCTGGAGGCGTTCAAGTCGGCCGGCAACGACATGCCGCCCGCGGGCGCTCCGCCCTCCGGCGGCGACGGCTCCGGGGCGCTGTCCCCCGAGGCCCCCCGGCCGCCCGTCGACGAGGACGTGAAGGGCATCCAGCACACGCCCCCTTCGCGCGCGCGCCGCGGCAAGGCCATCCCCATCACGGCCATCGTCGGTTCGGACGTGAAGGGCTTCACCAAGGTCATGCTCGAGTACCGGCCCGAAGGGGCGCCCGAGTACCTGGAGCGCGAGATGAAGAAAGCGGGCAACAAGTACACGGCGGAGATCCCGGCCAGCGCCACCGACGGGAACTTGATCACCTACTACATCGAGGCCGACAACGACGACGACAACGCCGACTCGATCGCCACCAGCGGCTCCGAGGAGCGTCCGTACAGCGTCGCGCTGTCCGGTCCCGCAGAGAAGGGCGGCTCGGGCGGCGGCGACTGCGAAGGCGACGACTGCGAGGAAGAGGCCGGCCATCCGTACTTCGTCAGCCTGACGGGGGGCATCGGCTACGGCTTCACCACGGGCAACGGCGAGATCAACGACCGCAACAAGGTGAGCCCCGGTTTCGCCCCCGCCTCGGCGGCGCAGATCACGCCCGAGGTCGGCTACTACATCACGCCCAGCTTCCGGCTGTCGCTGCAGCTCCGCTATCAGATCGTGTCGGGCACGACGCCGCTGAACCTGGACAAGTATCTGTCGCCTGCCTACCAGATGATGTATCCGGCCGATCTGGAGAAGTGCGGCCCGGACCACCTGTGCAGCACGCGCACGAAGTCGGCCATCTCCGTGCTGGCGCGCGGCACCTGGCTGTTCGGCTCGGGGCTGTTCCGGCCCTACTTCTCGCTGGCGCTGGGGGGCGGACAGATCCGCCACCTGGTGAAGTTCAAGAACTCGCTGCCCCCCGTGTGCGGCGTGAACGGCGATCAGGTCTGCGTCGACACCGTCGTCTCGGGTCCCATCTTCGCGGGTCCGGGCGGGGGCGTGCTGCTGGCCATCCTGCCCAACGTGGGCGTGCTGATCGACCTCACCTCGGTGCTGGGCTTCCCCAACTTCACGTACAACTTCGATCTCAGCGGCGGCGTCGCCGTTCGCTTCTAGCCGGCGCGCTCAGGTCTTTTCGGGCTCCCACAGCGGTTCGGGCTCGCCGTACAGGCGGCTGGCGTGCCGGCTCATCACGAACAGCGCGTCCGACAGGCGGTTCAGGTAGCGCAGGTTCTGGGAGTCGGCCGGCTCGTCGGCGGTGATCCCCACGACCTGGCGCTCGGCCCGGCGGCACACCGTTCGCGCCAGATGCAGATACGACGCCACCAGGCCGCCGCCGGGCAAGATGAAGCTGCGCAGCTCGGGGAGCGCTTCGTTCCAGGCGTCCATCTCCCGCTCCAGCGCCTCCACGTGACGCTCGGTGACGCGCGGCCGCTGGGGATGGCGGTCGGGCGGCAGGGTGGCCAGATCACTGCCCACGTTGAACAGCTCGTTCTGGATCCGGCGCAGGATGCCTTCCAGCGCGGCCGCGCCCTCGGGCGCTTCCGGGTCCGCCAGCGCCGTGCGGGCCAGGCCCAGGCAGGCCATCAGCTCGTCGACGGTGCCATACGCGTCGATGCGCGGCGCGTTCTTGGGCACCTGCTGTCCGCCCACCAGGCGCGTCTGTCCGCCGTCGCCTGCCTTCGTGTAGATCCGGTTCAGCCGCACCATGCGGTGGGTTATAAGCGTCCGCTCGCAGCCGGAGCAATGCAATCTTGTCCCAGACCAGACCGGCCGTCGTCCTCCTCGACGTCGGCTTCACGCTGACTTTTCCCGACCACGCGATGATCGCGCGTCACGCGACCAGCGCGGGTGTGACGGTGGGCGCCCAGGCGCTGGCGCGCGTCGAGAGCGAGGCGCGCCGCGGCCTGGCCCAGTTCGGCTGGGCGTTCACGCGTGCCCAGGAAGCGGCGCGCCCCAAGACCGGGGGCGCCCAGTTTTTCGAGAGAATGCTGGACCTGGCTGGCGCCAGCGCCGGCACGTCCACCTTGGGGGAGGCCGCCCAGCACATCTGGGCCCGCCACCTGGAGCAGAACATCTGGTGCCGCGTGGGCGACGGGGTCGAGGAGGCGCTGGCCCGACTGAAGGCCGCCGGCATCCGCATGGCCGTCGTCTCGAACAGCGAGGGCACGGTGGAGGCCATGCTGAAGTCCGTGGGCCTGGACCGCTATCTCGAGACGGTCGTCGACTCCTGGGTGGTGGGCGTCGCCAAACCGGATCCGGCCATCTTCCAGATCGCGCTCGATCGACTGGGCGTCCCTGCCTCGGCGGCGGTCATGCTGGGCGACGTCCCCGCCATCGACGTCGACGGGGCCCGCGCCGCCGGCGTCACGCCCATCCTGATCGATCCGCTGGACATGTACGTGGGGATGGACGTGCAGCGCGTCCCCGACGTCGCCACGTACGTCGCTCAGCTGCTGGGACCGCGCTGAGCGGGGCCCAGAAATGGCCGGCGCCGCGAGAGCGAAGCTCGTCGCGGCGCCATTGACCGAGAATGACCGGAGATGACTGCGGGGAGCGCTAGGCGACGGCGTCCTTGGCGGCTTTCACCGGGCGCGCCTTCAGCACGCGGCGGGCCGGCTTCGCCTTGATGGTGATCGCTTCCTTCGTGAACGGGTTGATCCCGGGGCGCTCCTTGGTGGCCGGCTTCTTGATGACGAGGAACTTGGCGAACCCAGGCAGCACGAAGGTACCGGTCTTCTTCATCTCTTTGTGGCCGAGCGTCGCCAGGGACTCGAGCACCCCCGCGACGTCCTTACGCGCCAGCTTGGGCTTGTGCGCGTCCGCGATCGCCTGGATCACCTGCGACTTCGTCATCACCTTGGCCATGGGATCTCCTTTCCACTTACCGTGCGTCCGGGTCTAGGGCGCCGCTCGCGCGTCGAGCGCGCACCGTAACTTGGTCGGGCACTGTATCAGGAAGCCCCGGCGATCCACCAAAAATCAGCGGAAAAACCCCAGAAACTGGGTCGTGGGTGCGACACGATCCGACAACGTCGGTCAACGTCGCAGGTGATCGTGCGCGGCGCAGAAATCTTCGCAGCGCTCGCCGAACTGAAGAGCACGCAGGCGCTGGCGCGGGTCCCTGATGTTTCGAATGCTTCCCGCGGACCGGCCCACCGCGACGGATTTCGTTGACCTGTTCATGCGTATAGTAGTACTGTTCGTCCACCATGCAGGTGCTGCCTCCGACTCTCGCTTGTTCGGACGCGGTGACATGGCTCCGCTCGCTGGACGACCAGTCGGTGGACCTGGTGATCACGGACCCCCCGTACGAGTCGCTGGAGAAACATCGCGCGGTGGGGACCACGACACGGCTCAAGGTCAGCAGCGCCTCGAGCAACCAGTGGTTTTCGATCTTTCCGAACGCGCGCTTCCCCGAGCTGTTCGCGGAGATTCACCGCGTGCTGCGGGATGACACGCACTTCTACCTGATGTGCGATCCCGAGACGGCGTTCGTCGCGAAGCCGCTGGCAGAGCAGGCCGGGTTTCGCTTCTGGAAGCCGCTGGTGTGGGACAAGGCCACCATCGGCATGGGCTACCACTACCGGTCGCGCTACGAGTTCGTGCTGTTCTTCGAGAAGGGCAAGCGACGGCTGGCCAACCTGGGGATCGCCGACGTGCTGCAGTTCCCGCGCGTGCGCAACGGCTATCCAGCCGAGAAGCCGGCCGCGCTGTCGGAGGTCCTGATCCAGCAGAGCTCGGACCCGGGCGCGCTGGTGATCGATCCGTTCATGGGGTCGGGCAGCGTGGGCGCGGCGGCGTTGCGGACGGGACGGCGCTTCGCCGGCAACGATCTCTCCGAGGGCGCGGTGGCGCACACGCGGGCCCGGCTGGAGGCGATCGCGGCCGAGTTGGCGAAACCGGCGGCCCTCGCCGGGTGAGGCGGCGCTGGCCGGTCGGCGCCCTCACTCGTCGGCGTCGGGCGCCCCGGGCCCTTCCGGGATCTTCTCGGGCAGGCCGAAGTATAGCGTCAGCCAGTCACGCAGCTCGTCGAACTCCACCGCCTTGCCGCTGGCGATCAGGAACGAGCGCATGTTGGGCGTGAACCCCTCGCCGGCGAAGACGACCAGGCCGCGGATGGGCCAGGCGGCGATGTCCTGAATGGTCGACGGGATCTTCTCCTCGGCCGTGCCCTGTGTGCCCTGAAACTTGCACTCGATGCCCAGCGTGCGCCGGGTCTCCTGGTGCGTCAGCACGATGTCGATGCGGCGCACGGCGCCCCAGATGCGGCGGGCCACCCGCACCTGCGTGCGCACCTGCAGGCCCAGCGACAGCGCGAGCTGCCGCACCTGCTGGACCAGCTCGTCGCCGCTGAAGACCGCTGTGGCACGTCCGGGCATGGCTACTTGATCAGCAGCTCGGCGATCTTGCCGCGGCCGTCGCCCTTGCTGTTCACCGGACGCGAGGCCAGCACCCGGATGGTATCGAAGCCATCCTGGTACAGGTACGCCGCCGACGAGGAGTTCGAAAGCACGACGTGCACCCCTCGTCGCTTGAGATCGAGCGCGGCGTCGCGCAGCCGCTCCTGATCTCTGTGGGTGAACCCCTCCGCCGTGTACGACGTGAAGTTCGACGTCAGCGACAGCGGCACGTAGGGAGGATCCAGGTACACGAAGTCACCGGGCTCGACGTCGCGCAGCGCTTCCTCGAAGTCCCGGTGCCGGAGGTCCGCGCTCTGCAGGGCGGCGGCGCAGGCGCGCAGGTTCGCGGCGTCGAAGAAGCGGGCGTCCTTCTTGTGGCTGCCGAAGGGCACGTTGAACTTGTTCTGGCTGTTCACGCGATACAGGCCGTTGAAGCCGGTCTTGTTCAGGAAGATGAACCAGGCGGCCACCTCCACGTCGCTCTCGTCGTCGATGTCCCGCTCGCGCATCCATTCGAAGAAGGCGCGCTCGCGCGAATAGCCCTCCAGGCACTGGATCACCGCCTCGACGTTGTCCTTGATCCCCTGGTAGGTCCGCACCAGACGCTGGTTGAGATCGGATAGCCGGGCCGGTTTGCCGGCGGGCAGCGAGAAGAAGACGGCCCCTCCGCCCAGGAAGGGCTCGTGATAAGTCCCGTAATCCGGGGGAACGTGGGGGACGATCTCGCGCAGCAGCTGGCGCTTGCCACCCGCCCACTTCACGAACGGCTTGGCCCGGTGCGGGGGCGCGGGCACGGCGCGTTCGGCAGCGGCCTTACGTGACGGTTTGCGGGCCTTTGCCACCTTGCCTGCCCGCGGCGTGCCGATCGCCTTCGTCTTCTTGCGGGCGGTGTTCGACTTGCCTTGCCGGCCCGCCGCTGCCTTCTTCGTCGCCGCCTTCTTGGTCTTCGCCATGAACCGCCCGCTCGGGGGCGCCGGGCGCAGAGGCTATCGTCCGCCCTGGATCGCGTCTAGCCCCCACTGACGGCCGGCGTGCTAAGGACCGCCGCATGGCAAACATCGACGACATTCAGAACCAGCTGGAGGCGCGCCTGGCGCCCGCCATCGCCGAGCTGACGGGGGCCAGCAAGGAGTCGGATCTGGCGCTGGCGCGCGCCCTGATCCACCGGGGCGTTCACCTGCTGGCCGAGCGCCGTGCCGGAGAGTTCTGCGGCCTGGCCACCTACCTGGCCGAGATGGTGGGGCACGCCCACGGCCTGATGCACGGGGCCGATCCCTCGGCCCCCGCGCACGGCGACCGCCCCCACTAGGCTGCTGAAAGAGGGGGGACCAGCACGGGAGACCTCTTCAGCAGCCTGCCAGGGATTTCCCCGCGTCGTCGCTGCCCGCCGCCTGTCTGCCCACCGCCGCGACCCTGCAGCCTGACCAGCATCTCAGGTGGCCCGGCAGGGTCGGGCGTCGCCCCTCTAGCGCTGGGAAGTTTTTCCACTAGACTACCGCGCCTTTCCGGCAGTCGGCCCGCGCGCTTCCGGAAACCAATCTTCTCGTCTCGGCTCGCATCGCAATCTGGCTCCGCGCACCAAAGGAAAAAAGTCACATGGCCTCGATCGCATTGGAAAAAGTCCGCAACATCGGGATCTCGGCGCACATCGACTCGGGCAAGACCACGCTGTCCGAGCGCATCCTGTTCTACACCGGCAAGATCCACCGCATCGAGGAGGTGCGTGGCAAGTCGGGCGTGGGCGCCAAGATGGACTCGATGGATCTCGAGCGCGAGAAGGGCATCACCATCCAGTCGGCGGCCACGTACTGCATCTGGAACGGCTACAACATCAACCTGATCGACACCCCCGGCCACGTCGACTTCACCATCGAGGTCGAGCGCGCCCTGCGCGTCCTCGACGGCGCGGTGCTGGTCCTGTGCGGCACCTCGGGCGTGCAGTCGCAGTCGTACACCGTCGATCGCCAGATGCGCCGCTACAACGTGCCCCGCATCGCCTTCATCAACAAGCTGGACCGCGCCGGCGCCGACCCGGCCCGCGTCACCGGCCAGTTGAAGGAGAAGCTGCGCCACAACACCATCACGCTGCAGCTGCCCATCGGCGCCGAGGGCGACTTCGAGGGCATCATCGACCTCGTCAAGATGAAGTCGTTCTTCTTCGACGGCGACAACGGCGAGGACATCCGTGAGGAGGAGATCTCGGCCGACCGCCTGGACGAGGCGAAGACCGCCCGCCACGCCATGATCGCGGCCATCGCCGATCACGATGACGAGATGGCAGAGATGTTCCTGATGGAGCAGGAGCCGAGCATCGAGCAGATCGACGCCGCCATCCGCCGCGTCACCATCGGCCTGAAGATGACGCCGGTGTTCATCGGCTCCGCCTACAAGAACAAGGGCGTGCAGCTGATGCTGGACGGCGTCCTCAAGTACCTGCCCAATCCGAAAGAGGTGCAGAACATCGCCCTCGATCAGAACAAGAACGAGGAGAAGGTCATCCTCGAGTCCGATCCCAAGAAGCCGTTCGTGGGCCTGGCCTTCAAGCTGGAGGACGGCAAGTACGGTCAGCTGACGTACATGCGCGTCTATCAGGGGTCGCTGGCCAAGGGCGACTTCATCGTCAACAACTCGTCGGGCCGCAAGCGCGTCAAGGTGCCGCGCCTGGTCCGCATGCACTCGAACGAGATGAACGACATCGACACGGCGTCGGCGGGCGACATCGTGGCGCTGTTCGGCGTGGAGTGCGCCTCGGGGGACACGTTCACCACCGAGGACATCAACTACACGATGACCTCGATGCACGTGCCGGACTCGGTCATCTCGCTGGCCGTCACGCCGAAGGACAAGGGCGCGACCCAGAACTTCTCGAAGGCGTTGAACCGCTTCACGAAGGAGGATCCGACCTTCCGCGTCCATCGCGACGAGGAGTCGGCCCAGACCATCATCAGCGGCATGGGCGAGCTGCACCTCGAGATCTACATCGAGCGTATGAAGCGCGAGTACGGCACCGAGGTGGTGGCCGGCAAGCCGCAGGTCGCCTACCGCGAGGCCATGAGCCAGAAGTCCGAGTTCAGCTACACGCACAAGAAGCAGACCGGCGGCTCCGGCCAGTACGGCAAGGTGGCGGGCTACATCGAGCCGCTGCCCGCCGAGCACGAGACCGGCTACGAGTTCGTGGACGAGATCGTGGGCGGCTCCATCCCCCGCGAGTTCATCCCGGCCTGCGACAAGGGCTTCCGCGAGGCGATGAAGAAGGGGCCGCTCATCGGATTCCCCATCGTCGGCGTGCGCTGCGTGATCAACGACGGTCAGTCACACCCGGTCGACTCATCGGAGATCGCGTTCCGTACCGCGGCGCTGATGGGCTTCCGCGAGGCGTACGAGCGCGCCAAGCCGACCATCCTGGAGCCGATCATGCGCGTCGAGGTGCAGTTCCCGGAGGAGTTCCAGGGCGCCGTGCTCGGCCAGATCAACCAGCGCCGCGGCACCATCGTGTCGACCGAGAAGCTGGAGGGCTTCGTGCAGGCGATGGCCGAGGTACCGCTGAACGACATGTTCGGCTACTCGACCGATCTGCGCTCGGCCACCCAGGGCAAGGGCGAGTTCACCATGGAGTTCGCCAAGTACGCCGAGGTGCCGAAGCAGAACCGCGACGCGATGATCGCCGAGTACAAGGCGAAGCGCGAAAAAGAGCGGGCGTAACGGCGGCTCACCGGCTCACAGCGACGACAGGAAGGCGGCCAGCGCCGCCTTCTCGTCGCTGCTGAGGCCGATCCCGAAGCGGCCGTTGTAAAAGCCCACCACCCCCGACAGCGTCGCGGCGGCGCCGTTGTGGAAGTAGGGGGCGCGGGCGGCCAGGCCCCGCAGCGTGGGGACCTTGAAGGTGGCCACGTCCTTGAACGCGCCGGTGATCAGGGCCCGTCCCGGATCGCTGACCAGGGCCTGCTTGCCGGTGCTGCGCTCTTGCAGCGTGTACACGGGCAGGTCGGTGCCGGCGCGGGCCGCGCTGGACAGGCCCAGGTCGAAGAAGCGCGCGTTCGAGTTCGAGCCCGCGCCCGGAGCGTCGTGGCAGGTGCTGCAGGTGACGGTCACCGTCGGCTGTTCCGGCGTGGTCAGCCCGGTCACGCCCGTCACCGAGAACGAGCGGGTGTTGAAGAGCTGCTCGCCGAGCGCGATCTGCCGGCGCGCGTCCGCGTCGCTGCCCTGCGGTTCGGTGGCCTGCCAGGGGACGTACATCGTGAAGGCGTTGGGCGTGAAGGGGCTGGTCGGGTCGGCGCCGTTCGGGTCGTTGATGCCCGGATAGAACGTCTGCTGGGTCAGCGCCAGCGGGCCGCCCAGGGCCGAGGCCCCGTTCAGCGGGCCGGCGGTGAGGTTCGTCGCCTGCGCCGAGAAGATGCTGAGCTCGAAGTTCACGATGCCGGCGACCCGCGTGGGCTCGAGCGGAGACGAGGCCTGGCTGTGTCCCAGCACGGCGTGCCCGGCCTGCGAGGCGAGCGCGCTCAGCAGCGTGTTGGTGGGATCGTCATGGGTGACCACCCCCTCGCGTCCGTCCCACATGATCGTGGACAGAAACGGCAAGTTCGCGGCGGGCAGGGGGCGGCGGAACAGCGACAGCTCTGCGGCGGAGGCGTAGCCGTAGGGATCGGCGACGGCCACCAGGTCGAAGTCCGCGTTCGCGGGGATGGGCAGGCCGACGCGGATGAGGCCCTTCGAGAGCAGCAGCGCGTAGGCCTTGTGGCGCGCATCGAGGGTCGACACGTCGGCGAGCGGCGACACCGCGCCGTCGACGGGCCGGAACAGCGGGTCGGTCCCCTGGCTGGCGTCGAAGCGCGCCTGGGCGCCCGCCGGCGTCAGTGACATGGCCTGGGTGGCGTCGTGGCAGGTGGCGCAGCCGCGACCGTTCGTGCCCAGGGGGGCGTTGAAGTCGTCCGCGCTGTCCGTGAGCGGCCCGAAGAGTCGCAGCGTGATCGCCGCCCCAGCGATGTCGTCGCTGGTCACGAACGCGAGCGGCGAGCCGCCCGTCCCGGACGAACCTCCGGCGGCGGGGGGCGGGTTGCCGCCCACCGGTGCCCCGCTGGCGCCGGCGAACCCGCTCCCTCCGCTGCCCGGGGGAACCGCCGGGCTGCCCGGGTCTGCCTGACCCCCGGCGCCGCCGGTGGCGGCCCCGCCACTGGCGGGCATTCCCCCGGCGCCGACCGGCGCGGGGGCGCCGCCCGTCGAGACGCCGCCGGTGGCGTTTCCGCTGGCCCCGCCCGAGGCCGCCGGCAGCCCCGACTGACCGCCGCTGGCATTTCCCGCGGCCCCGCCGGCGCTGGCAGGCGGCCCGGCCTGACCCGAGGACCCGGCGACATTGCTCGGGGCGAGGCTGCCGGCCTGGCCGCCCGTCCCGGGCGCCATGCCGGAAACCCCGCCGGAACCGATACCGGCGCGGGGCATGCCCGTCCCGCCCACGCCCCCTGAACCACCGACGTTGCTGCCGTGATCGGTGGGCCCGCTCGGGTTGCCTCCAGCGCCCTGTCCGCCGGGACCGTCGTCCGGCGGCAGCGGCGCGCCTCCCGTGCCGCCCGGCGCGTCGGCGCCGCTCACTCCTCCCGCCGCTGGCCCCTGCGCGCCGATGGTGGCGCCGGTGCCCGCACCGTTACCGTCCGGAATCGACGAGTCTGCGCCACGGCACGAAGTCAGGACGACGGTCGCCAGGCCGACGAGGCCAAACGTGGTGGCGGTCACCCGGCGTGCCCGCGATCCCGCCGCCCGAATCCTATTTTGCCGAAGATATTGTCTGTAACCTTCCGCCCTGCATTCCGACATGCCTGCCCGCTGTGCAAGGCCCGATCCTCGGCATAGCGGGGCGCGTCGCGACGGGCCGGCCCTACTTCAGCGCGCAGCTCACGGAGGCGTTGCGCGATTCGTTGCTGGTGGTGGACGGCGTGCAGCTCGCGTTGCTGCAGATCTGGAACAGCGTGGGGGCATCCGGGCTCTTGCAATCGGCCGCGTTGGCGATCAGGCGGTAGCAGGGGGTGTGGTCGATGCTGGACGAGCACTCGTCCAGGGTTCGCGTCTCGGTCGTGTGCGTGTCCTCGTTGGTGACGCTCTGGCTGACGTCGCAGATGTGCGTGCCGTCCTGCTTGGTGGCCACGTTCCCGCTGATGCACGACGCGCCCAGCTTCTCGTGAATCTTGTCGGCAATCCCCTTCATGGCGGGGGCGAAGGTGTCGGCGCAGATGGGGAAGAGGGCGCCGTTCGCGCCGAAGTTCTTCACCCACTGGGCGATGCGGACAGCAGGATCGCCGTACTCGGGAGGGCCGCCGTTCAGGGCCGGCTGGGTGCAGGAGTGATCGACCTGGGGATCGTTCTCGCCGTTCTGATTTTCCACCGGGACCACGCGATACGTGGCCCCCATCGACTCCACCGGTCCGGTGATGGCGGCCACCAGAATGTTGTTCTGGTCGGTCTTCAGCCCCTGGACGTAGCTGGTGAACTGGTCGACGGTGGGCCACAGGTGGCCCATGGTGCCGTCGTGGTGCACGTTCCCCTGGTCGTCGGTGGCCGTGACCAGCGGGTCGGTCTTGGGGCCGGTGTCCTCCGCCGAGACGCAGTCGTGCAGGACCACCCCTCCCGTCCCCGGCTTGCCGGGCGCGCTCATGGTCCCGTCCGGCAGGTCGAAGGTCTTCTTGTCGAAGTCGTATCCGTGCGGCGGCGGCGACCCTCCGCACAGGTGGCCGAACTCGTTGCAGCGATAGGACTGGAAGGCCCCCAGCCCCATGGGATCGGCGGCTGAGTTCCGGCTGGGGTCGGGGTCCAGGATCAGCGAGTCGTTGCGGACGGAGCAGTCGTCCTCGTTCGTCAGCATGACGATGGCCAGCAGAGCGTCGTCGCGCAGGAAGCCGCCGTTGTCGGGATCCTCGGCGGCGCTCTTGCGGGCCTTCTCCAGCGCCATCATCGTCGACTCGAACTGGCTCTCGAAGCCGCACCCTCCGTCGCCCAGCAAGGCCATGCACTGGAACAACGGGCGGATGTCGCCCTGAAAGTTCGGCGGGTTCGCGGACGTGCCGTCCCCCGTCTTGAGGTACGTCTCGCCGGCGGCCAGGCCGCTGCAGCTTCCGTGGCCGGCGCCGCCCGGGCCTTGCTGGAACTTGCCCTCGTCGTCCCCCGGAGAGACGCCGGACGCGCACTGGTTCACGTTCACCCAGGCGCCCCCGCCGTACGACGACGAGATGACGGCGACATGGAGATCCGGCAGTTGCCCCGTCGACTGGTCGACCAGCTGATCCATGAACATCGGCAGCTGCTGCGCCATCTTGGCCTGCAGGGGATTCATCGAGTTCGAGTCGTCGACCATGAACAGGATGTCCAGCTTGTGATTGACGTTCTGCCGGAACGACCGCACGTCGACGACGGAAGGGGCAGGGGACGGGACGGACAGACGATGGTCGGCGCACGCCCACAGCGCGACCACCAGGGGCGCGCACAGCAGCCAGCGCAGCGCGCGCCACGTCGCAGACACACGAATCCCATCGGGGAGGGGACGGTCCATGGGCAGACTCCGGCCAGACGGAGGAGAACGCGCGCCCGGGGCGTCGGGGTGGGCGTGTCGGGCGGACCAGGCTTCGCGCCGAGGTCGCCCGCGCCTGCCGAGCGCGCCGCGTTCCGTTTCCCCTCTAGTGCCCGGGAGGGGGAGTTTTCACCCAGCTTTTTTGCGGCAGCCCACCGGCGTTCCGGCGCCCCCGGCGGCCAGGGTCAGACGCGGCTGCGCGTCGAGCTGGTCCGGCGTCGGCGTGGCGTGGCCGGCCCGCCGCTCTTCGCGCGGCTGGCGGGTTTTCCGGCCGACCCGGCGCGGCCGCCGGTCCGTCTTCGCGCCGGACGCGCTGCCGGAGCATCCCCGTCCAGCTGGTCGAGAATCTCCCGCAGCAAGGCCGGTGGATCCCCGTCGGCGGCGCGCTTCATGTCGCCGCCCTCGTCCCGTGCGATCTCGACCAGCAAGCGGTTCGACACCACGGACCGGGGAGCCTGCTCGGCCACGTCGTCCTTGGTGGCCCATTCGTCGCGGTGCTTGATCAGCAGCCAGGCGGCGCGCTTCTGCCCCGGCCGCTGCCCCGTGCGGACCAGCACCCAGGAGCCGTGCAGCTTCTCGCCCGCCAGCGAGAACTTCAGCTCGCCGGCCGCCAGCGCGGCGTCGACGTCGGACACCTCGGGGGTCCAGGTGCCGCGATCCCAGATCATGACCGTGCCGCCGCCGTACTGACCGGCCGGGATGATCCCCTCGAACTTGTTGTACTCGATGGGATGGTCCTCGACGGGCATGGCCATGCGCTTCTTGGCCGGGTCCAGCGAGGGCCCCTTCGGCACCGCCCAGGACAGCATGACGCCCCGCCACTGCAGGCGGAAGTCATAATGCAGGGCCGTCGCCCGGTGCTTCTGCACCACGAAGGCCAGCTTCGAGGCGGCCGGCCGGGCGCCCTTGCCGCCGCGCCCGACGGACTTCCCCTCGGGTTCGGAGGTGACGTCGAAGCGACGCTTGCGACGGTATTCATCGAGAGCCATGGGGCACCTCCGGCGCGGGGAGTGACTTCTGGACGGCCGCGGTCGGCCGGAAGATCCGCACGTCGACCTCACTGGCGTAGTGGACCAGCGGCTGATCGTACGCGGGCAGGATGATGCGGGAGGCGCTGGCGAGTTCCTCGGTCAGGTCCTCGGCGCGGGCCGGCGCCAGGGGATAGGGCGCGTGCCACACCCGCGCTGTCCGCAGCGTGCGACCATCCCAGCTGTACAGCAGGTAGCGCTCGGCCAGAAAGAACTCCAGCGTGCCGGGGGCCGCGGCGCTGGCGGGCGCGGTGGGCCAGTATCGGCACGCGAACGAGGCCCGGGGGCCCGTCCCGCGCCGCCGGCTCGCGAACGCGATGCCATACGGACCGCGAGACATGGTGATGTCGGCGGTGTAGTAGGGGAGCTTGTAGCCCAGCCGCGCGCCCCACACGGCGAAGCGATTCGCCGCGTCCAGGCTGAAGAAGAACACGCCAGGATCGCGTCCCTGGCGGTGCACGTAGGTGCGCAGGTTCAGCTCGTGGAAGTTCGCCAGGCCGGGCAGCGGCGGCAGGAAGGCCGGGCGCGACCCGCGGATCGTGAAGGGGACGATGCCCACGTAGGCGCGACCGTCCCAGGTGTCGAGGTCGAGCCCGGGCGGGATCAGGGGCGCCAGCATGGCGGCGTCGACGGTCCAGTGCAGGAATCCCAGCCTCAGCCACCGCTGCCGCATCACCGGAAGGCCGTCCGGCCGCTGGCGTACGCGCAGCCGCTCGGCATCCGTCACGGTGACAGCGGCGCCCGGAGACGCGAGCACAGCGTCGGACGCCGGACCCGGAAATGCGGGACCGGCTGACGGAGAACCGACGATAGAACGCGCGCGCACCATGGTCGCTGTAAGCCCTGCGCCGCCGCGAAGCAAGGTCGACGAAGCAAGGTCGACGAAGCAAGGTCGACCAAGCAAGGTTGACGAAGCCAGGTCGGCGAAGCGAGGTGGACGAAAGCGGGGTCGGGCAGGCGAGGTGGACGAAAGCGAGGTCGGACAGGCAAGGTCGCCCCGCGAGTCAACGGCGACGTAGACGAGGCGAGTCAACGAGGCGGAGGGGCACCGCAGAGGGGGGAGTGGAGGGACACCAAGCAAAGGAGAAGGGCCGACCCTGTCCCGCCCGGCCCGGCCTGGCCATGCACGGGCAGCAGGCCTTGCCCAGCCTGGCCCCGATGCCTAAATGGTCGGCGCTGGAGGCCTGGATGACGAACGAACGATGGGGCTGGATCCTGGTCGCGCTGGCCGCGGTGTTGATGGGGGCGCTGACGCGGGCGCCCGCCGTCGCGGCGAAGGTGCACGATCGGGTCACCTCGGCGGTGCACGTGGTCTCCCCCCGGCCTACCGCCCCCTGAGACCCCGTCCGGTTCCTCAGCCGGCGGGCGCCGCCGCCGCTGGCTTCGTCTCCGGCATCTTCAGCGCGTACAGCGCCCCCCCGGCCACCGCGACCGCCGCCAGGCCCAGGAAGCTGGCGTTGAACCCCAGCGCGCTGGCCAGCAGACCGAAGCCGATGTTGCTGAGGAACGCCCCCAGGCCCATCGCCGATTGCACCGCCCCCTGCAGGAAATTGAAGCGGCCGGTGCCCGCGGCCAGGTCCGCCGTCACCAGCTTCATCAGCACGCCGTAAATGGCGGCCGCCGCACCGTCCAGCGCCTGAAGCGCGATCAGGTAGGCGGGGGCGTGACTGACCACGCCCAGGGCATTGCGGACCGCCAGCACCGCGAACGCCGCCACGAACAAAGGTTTGCGTCCGTGCGTTCCCGCCCAGCGGCCCGTGAACCCCGCCGCCACCGCCATGACCGCCTCGGCCACGATGACCGCGGCGGCGGTCCGCCATCCCCCCGCCTGGCCGTGGCGATCTTTCCCGAAGATCTGGCTGACCAGGGACAGCGTCGCCGAGTTCGAGACGTTGAACAGCACCACCGCGGCCGTGTACAGCAGCACGCGCCGATCGCGAAACAGCTCGCGGCCGGCCTTCCGTGGGGCGGGAGCACCGTCCTTTCCTGGCGGGGCGCCCGCCCGCGCCCCTTCGAAGTCGATCTCGCTTTCACGAATGAACACCACCGCGCCGGCCATGCCCGCCGCGAAGATCGCCGCCGCGTAGAAGATCCCCGCCAGGGCCAGCACCGTCCCCACGATCCCGGCGACGACCGCGAACGCCACGTTGCCACCGTGGGTAAACATCTCGTTGCGCGCCAGGCGCCGGGGCAGGTCGTCGCGTCCCACCAGACCCAGCGCGAAGGCCGTCGTCGCGGCAGGGAACACCGTCGTCGCGAAGCCGATCACCCCCTGCACCACCAGCTGCGCCCCGTACTGCGGCAGCAACGCGATCCCCAGCGCGCCGCCCGTCACCGTCAGCGCCGCGGCCGCCGTCAGATATCGTTTGCGCCGCGACTGATCGACCAGGTTCCCGATCACCGTCTGCGTGAAGATCCCGACGAAGGCCTGGCAGCCCAGCAACACGCCGATCCGGCCGGGGTCCCAGTGTCGCGTGGCCCCGTAGAAGATGGCCATGAAGGGTCCCAGGCCCGTCTGGATCCCGGCGTTGCAGAAGTTCAGCGCGTCCAGCGCGCGGTAGTTGACGCGATTGATACGTGGCCCGTTCTGCGCCGTTGCCGTTGCCGTCACGATGCCGCCAAACGTAAGGCGCGCGCCCTGAAGGGCAACGCGCGCGCAGGCGGCGATTGCGGCGCGCTCGACGGCAGGCGACGCCGGTAACGACGACGTCCGCCGGAACTCTCCTGGCAGGCCCGGCGTGCCGCTCCCTCACGCGGCGTTCACCCGTTGCCCGCTGGTCACCTCCGCCAACAGGCGCTCGAGGAACAGCGCCTCGGCGACGCGGGTCTTCGCGCTGCGCACCCACTCCGTCCCGTTCAAGGCGAGGTCGGTCAGCACGCGGTCCAGGTCCAGAGGCCGTCCGTCGTCGCGCGCCGCTGCCAGCAGGTAGCCGAGCGCCGTTTGGACGCCGAACCCTCGACCGAGCTGTGCGCGCACCGGCACGGCGCGCTGGAAGCGCCGCCCGCCCGGGGCCAGAAACGCGTACGCCTGCCAGGCCAGACGCGACGCCCGCGACATCCTGGCCAGCGTCTCCGCGCTTCGTGCGCCCAGCTCGGCTTCTACCCGCGCCTTGAAGCTGAGTTGGTAACTGGAACCGATCTGCGCGGCGTAAACGACGGTCTGGTCGCGCGCCGGGATGTACGCCGGATAGACCGGGTGTTGCGTCTCCGGGCTGACGAAGTGGGGGACCGGCTGCCAGTGATCGGTCAACGCGGAGGGCAGGCCGAGGCTGGTCTTGGTCTTCCACAGAAAGTCGAGGCCACCCTCGTGCCAGGAGTCGATCAGCCGGTCACCGGTCGCCGTCAGAGCGCTGGTATGTTCCCGGGCGGCCGTGACCAGCGCCAGAAGCACGTGCGCGTCCGTGTAGCGCACCACCCGCGCCAGGTTGAACGCGATCGCCTTGGCGGCCGTCTCGTGCGCCATCAGGGCCAGCAGTCCCAGCAAGCGCAGGTCGCCCTTCACGAACAGCCGCGCCTGTCCGGCGAAGCCCCCCGGAGGCATCAGCAGGCGGGCGGCGATGCTGTTCATCACCGCCGCGCGTGAGCCCCTCCCCATCCTCAATCCCAGCCGGGCCAGGTGGACCACGTCGGCGCCGCTGGGAGCGCCGGTGACGTTCAGGGGACCCCGCTCGGGCAGCACCGGTGAGAGCGACATACGAATCCATCGGCGTCCGGCCGGCCGGGTTGCGCGACGAAGCGCCGATCGACCAGCCGCCGCGCAGACGCGTCGCCATCGACCAGCCGCCGCGCAGAGGGCGCTTTACCGGCGCCGGCAGCGGCGCCAAGATGCCGCCATGAAGCCGTCGCTGCTGGTCATGGCCCTGGCCACCTTCCTGTTCGCGCCCATCGCCTCGCCCTCCCGCGCGGCGGAAGGAAGCCCGCCTCCGGCGAAGGCGACCGGGCATGCCGCCGGCGCTTCCGGGGGCTCCCCCTCTGCCGGGGCGAAGGCCGGCGCGAAGAAAGGGGAGGTGACCCTCACCGGCCAGCTCACCTGCGCGAAATGCGGCTTGAAGGAAGCGTCGGTCTGCCAGAACGTGCTGCGTGTCTCCGATGCCGGCGCCAAGACCGAGACCAAGTACTACCTGGCGAAGAACGACGTCGCGGAAGCGCACCACGAGCAGGTGTGCGGCGGACAGGTCGCCGCCACCGTCACCGGGCGCGTGACGGAACAGGCCGGCAAGAAGATCCTCACCGCGTCCGCGATCACCCTGAACTGAAGCGCCGGCGGCGGCGCCGGGCCGGACCGGCCGCATGAAGAAGAAGATCGCCCTTGCCTGCTTGCTGGCGGTCGTCGGACTGTTCGCGTTCGTGCTGGCCGACGGCTGGGCCGCGTTCGGTGCCCGGGCCACGGGCGCCCGACGGGCGCGGTTGCAGTCGTCGCCCCAGTGGCGGGACGGGCACGTGACGAACCCCCAGCCGCTGCACAACCACCTGGGGAAGATGCTCGCCGGTGCGCTCCACCGCAGCCCCGACAGCAGCCCGGCGGTGCTGCCCCTGGGGCCGCCGCTGGTCGAGGCGCCGCCGCCGTCCGTCCTCGCCACGCCCCCCGCCTCCGGGCTGCGTGTGACCTGGCTGGGCCATTCGACCATGCTGGTGGAGATCGAGGGCCGCCGTTTCCTGATCGATCCCGTGTGGAGCCCGCGGGCCTCGCCGCTCGACTGGGTCGGTCCGCGCCGCTTCTTTCCCCCGCCCATCGCGCTCGAGGCGCTGCCGCCGCTGGACGCCGTGGTGATCTCGCACGACCACTACGACCACCTGGATCGAGAGACGGTGGTCGCCCTGGGCGCCCGCGGGGCGACGTTCGTCGTGCCGCTGGGCGTGGGGGCGCACCTGGCGGCGTGGGGAATTCCCGAGGGCCGCATCGTCGAGCTGGACTGGTGGCAGCGGGCGCCCTTCGGTCCCGTCGCGCTGGTGTGCACGCCCGCCCGTCACGCCTCGGGCCGCATGCTGATCGACAACGATCAGAAGCTGTGGGCGGGCTATGCCTTCGTGGGCGCCAGCCACCGCGTGTACTACTCCGGCGACAGCGGCCTGTTCCCCGGCCTGCGCGACATCGGCGCCCGCCTGGGGCCCTTCGATCTGACGATGATCGAGGTGGGGCAGTATGGCCAGGCCTGGCCCGACTGGCACATGGGGCCCGAGCAGGCGGTCCGCGCGCATCAAATGGTGGGCGGGCGTCTGCTGCTGCCCGTCCACTGGGGCGCCTTCGCGCTGGCGTATCACGGCTGGACCGAGCCGATCGAACGCGCGCTGGCGGCGGCGGCGCGGGCCGGCGTGGTCGTGGTGGCCCCCCGGCCCGGCCACAGCTTCGAGCCTGCGGCGCCCCCGCCCGTGGAGCGCTGGTGGCCGTCGCTGCCGGTGAAGACGGCCGAACAGGAGCCCATCGTCTCCACCCAGATGCAGTGACGGGCCGCCGCGCACCCGTCGACGGACGGCTCGGTTATCATGAGGCATGCGCGCCCGACGGATCTGGTGGGTCCTGGCCGTGGGCGCGCTGGCCGGCTGTGCGCACGATGCAGGCGCCCCGCCCCGGCGGAGCGCCGCACGCCCGGCGCCGGCGGGGGCGGCCGCCAAGGACACCGTCCTGGTGGGACCGCAGGCGATGTCCCACGGACCGGACGTGCTGGCCGCCTGGCTGGCCTATGCCTCCGCGCGTGTAGGCGCCTATGAACAGCACCCGCCGCCCCCGGCGAACCAGAGCGCCGACGACTACGCGCTGGAGTACGCGGGCCGTGACGCCCAGAGCGCCTACTGGGAGTCGGCGCGGCAGAAGGGCGCGGCGCCGTACCCCACCTTCGATCGACAGGTGGCGATCTGGCGGGCCGGATTTCTGCCGGAGCTGATCGTGGCGGTGTATGCCCACCCGGGCTGGACCGTCCCGGGACCGACCATCCGGGCATTGCGGCTGGACGAATTCGCGAAGCGCTTCCCGGGCGACTACGACGCCAAGCTGGCGGTGGCCCTGGTGTCGCGCGCCGGCAAGAAATTCCCCGACGTGCCCGGGGCCGACTTTCCTGATCCGGCGACGTTGCCGATTGATCCCGATTCCTGCAATCGCGAGCTGGCAGCGCGCGCCGCGGCCTGGCAGCGGTGGGAGCCCGTGGTCACCCGGCTGGGCGGGGCGCCCGTGGCTGCGCAGAGCTCGATGTCGTTCGCGTCGGCGCTGAACACCGTGACCACCGACGACGCTTACCTGGCGCGGGGGGTGACCTGGGTGTCGTGGCGGGTGGGGCACCTGGCCTATCTGGAAGGCTTCTGCGCGATGGAGGCGAAGGATTGGCCCCGCGCCGTCGATTTCTTGATCCGCGCCGTCAGCCTGACGCCCAGCGATCTGCGGCCCCGCCTGGAGCTGGGCATGGCGCTGGCGTCGGTGAAGCGCTACGAGGAGGCCCTGGCGCAGGACCGCGCCGTCATCGAGCACACGACCGACGGGTGCATCACCGCCACCGCCCTTCGTCACGAAGGCTTCACTTACTTCGACATGGGCCTGCTGGAGTCGGCGCGGCTGGCCTACGAGAAGTCGCTGGAATTCGATCCGCAGAGCCCCCTGGCCGCTCAGGAGCTGGAGTCGATCGCCGCGGCACGCGCCCGGCGGCACGCGGCCCCCAAGGAAGCGGCGGCCTTCGTCCCACCGCCCTCCACCGCGACGATCACGAAGTGTCAGGCGAAGGCGCCCTGAAGCGACACCCCGCCCTGCCGGCGACGCGTCCCTCCGGCGCGCTCAGGTCGGCCCGGGCGACGGCGGCGGTGCGGTCGCTGGGTCCTCCGCCCGGGCGGGGGCCGGCCGCGCCGATTGCTGATCGGGCTGGTGATGCGCCGCCGGCGCCATGCCCGAGTCGTCGGCGTGCGCGGGCGAGTAGCGTCGCGAGGGCAACTGCGCGTGGTAAAGGGTCCGGTTGCGCAGCGCCACGAAGGCGATCCCTTCGGCCAGCATCAGCGGCACCAGCAGGTCGTAGCTGCCGGCCAGCTCGCACACCATGATCAGCGAGCTGAGCGGGCAGTGCGCCAGCCCGCCGTAGAAGGTGCCCATCGCGATCAGGGAGAACGCGGCGGGGTTGATGCGCGGGTCGTCCGACAGCAGCTGCACGGCCCGTCCGAAGGCGCCGCCGAACAGCCCGCCGATGACCATCGAGGGCGCGAAGTCGCCGGCGCTGCCACCCGAGCCGATGGTCAGCGACGACGCGAACACCTTGGCGATGCACAGGCCTGCCAGCAGGGCCACCGCGCTCCAGCCTGGCGGCAGCCAGGCCGCGCCGGTGATCGCCACCTGCACGGCGCCGTAGCCGCCCCCCATCAGCCCCACGCCCTGGCCAGGCTGGCCCACCTGCCAGCCCACCAGCATGACCAGCGGCACCGCGAAGACCCCCAGGGTCAGGCCCCCCAGCGCCGGCTTCGCCCATTCGGGCACGGCCAGGCGGGCGCTGATGCCCTGCACCGTGCGCAGCGTGCGCACGAACAGGTTCGCCAGCAGCGCCACCATCAGCGCCATCAGCCCGTACAGCCACAGATGGCCGGGCACGAACGGGAAGCGACTGGTCTGCGAGAACAGCGTCGATTCGCCGTAGATCGAGATGACGATCGAGTAGGCGGTCACGCTGGCCAGGACCGCCGGGATCAGCGCGTCCGACTCGAAGTCGCCGTGGTACAGCACCTCGACGGCCAGCAAGGCGGCGCCGAGCGGGGTGCGGAAGACCGCCGCGATGCCGGCCGCCACACCCGCCACCATCAGGATACGACGCTCGGAAGGCGACACGCGCAGCAGTCGGCCCACGGTCGAGCCCAGCGCGCCCCCGATCTGCATGGTGGGCCCCTCGCGTCCGCCGGAACCGCCGCTGCCCAGCGTGAAGAACGAGGCCAGCGCCTTCACCCAGATGACCCGTCGGCGGATGATGCCGCCCCCGTGATGAAAGGCGTTGATCATGGCGTCGCCGCCGCCTCCGCGCGTCTCCGGCGCCAGCTGCGAGATGATGCCGCTGGCCAGGGCGCCCACGGCCGGCAGCAGCACCAGCAGCCAGGGCCGGAAGTGGTGCTCGACGCGCGGCACGCCCAGGAAGTTCTCGCCCGCGGCCCGCAGCGGGTGGTAGCCCCCCAAATCTTCCAGCAGCAGCCGCTGCAGGTACTCGAGGCCGGCGAAGAAGGCGGCGCCCACCAGACCGGCGGCGGCCCCCACCAGCGCGGCGTGCAACAGGGTGCGGCCGATGATGGTCAGGTCGACGCCCGATGCGTCCGACAGAATGGAATGCAGTGCCTGCTGGGCCCTCCGCGCCCGCAGACGATCCAGCGGCAACCTCACTGTCGTCATGATGGCCACGGCCATCGGGAAACGGCCAGTGATTTCAGGCGCCAGCGGCGCTGGACGGGTGCGCAGGTGGCGGGGGCCGCCGGGCCCCGGCGCCGCGGAGGGCCGGCGATTCAACCGGGGCGGGGCGGCCGGGGGGCTCGTGTGATATAGACGGCCGCTCGATATGGACCGTGGGGCCGCCGCTTTTTACGACCTGGACGGGACGCTGGTGCGCACGAACCTGGTGCACGCGTTCCTGTACGCCGCCAAGAACCAGCAGGGGGTGCTGAAGAGCATCGTCAAGACGGCGGCCACGCTGGCCAGCGTGCCGCTGTTCCTGGGGGCCGACATGTACAGCCGCCGGCTGTTCAACGATGTCTTCTTCGTCCGGTACAAGGGCGAATCCGAGGACCGGCTGCGTTACCTGGCCGACGAGCTGTTCGAGAACGCCATCCGCCCCGCCATCTTCCCGGGCGCCTACGAGCTGATCCAGAAGTCGAAGCAGCTGGGGCTGCGGCAGGTGCTGGTGACGGGGGCCATCGACTTCACGGTGCGGCCGCTCGCGAAACACCTGGGGATCGACGATTATGTGACCAACCGGCTGGAGTTCGTGGACGGCCTGGCGACGGGCCGCCTGCTGCCGCCGGTGATGGCCGCCGCCACCAAGGCCAGCTGGATGCGCATCTACGCGGAAAAGGAGAACCTGAACTTGTCCGACTGTTACGCTTACTCGGACAGCATGAGCGACCTGCCCATGCTATCGGTGGTGGGACACCCCACCGCCGTCAACCCGGACTTCCGCCTGCGCGGGACGGCGCGGCAGCACGACTGGCCCATTCTGGATCTGCGATGAGAGAGCGCGCCCCCAAGGTTTTCCGCGGCCCCGTGCCGCGCCGCAAAGAGGACGACCAGGTCGTCTACATCGACAGCGACTCGGCGCCGCGCGTGCTGTTCTCGGGCGAGGACCTGCTGCTCGAGGACCTGCCCATTGGCACCCGGGTCGTCTACCCCAAGCCGCCCATCGAGGGGCTGGCCAACCCGGGCGCGGCCATCCGCTACGCGCTGAACCATCCCCTGGGCACCGAGCCGCTGTACGCCCAGCTGATGCCGGGCATGCGCGTCACCATCGCCATCGACGACATCAGCATGCCGCTGCCGCCCATGGTGCGGCCTGACGTCCGCCAGACGGTGCTGGAGATCCTGCTCGAGATGCTGGACGCCAACGGCGTCGACGACATCCACCTGATCATCGCCACCTCCCTGCATCGTCGCATGACCGCCGCCGAGATGAAGCGGATGGTGGGCGACAAGATCTTCGACGCCTTCTATCCCGACCGCTACTACAACCACGACGCCGAAGATCCGGACGGCATGGTGCACCTGGGCGTCACCTCCCACAACGAGCCGGTGAACATCAACCGGCGCGCCGTGGAGAGCGACCTGGTCATCTACCTGAACGTGAACTTCGTGCCCATGAACGGCGGGCACAAGTCGGTGGCGGTGGGGCTGTGCGACTACGACAGCCTGCGGCCGCACCACGAGCCGGAGACCATCCGCAAGTCCGACAGCTACATGGACCCCAAGAACTCCATGTTGAGCACGAAGATCAGCCGCATGGGCGCGCTGGTCGACGAGCACATGAACGTCTTCCACATCGAGACGGCGCTGAACAACCGCATGTACTCCGGTCCCACGGCCTTCCTGGCCAAGAACGAGGATCAGTACACCGAGTTCGACCGCATGAAGTTCGAGGCCATGCGGTGGACGCTGTCGAAGCTGCCGCCGGCCGCCAAGCGCAAGGTGTTCCAGGGCATCCCCGCGCCGTATCAGATGATCGCCTGCCACGCCGGCAAGACCGAGCCGGTGCACGAGAAGATCGTCGAGCGCTGCTTCGAGCAGTACGCCGTCGACGTGCGGGGTCAGGCGGACATCCTGATCTGCGGCATCCCCTTCATCTCGCCGTACAACGTGAACTCGATCCTGAACCCGCTGCTGGTGCAGGTCATGGCGCTGGGGTACTTCCACAACATGTACCGGGGCAAGCCGGTGCTGAAGAAGGGCGGGGTGATGATCATCACCCACCCCTGCTACGACGAGTTCGATCCCGTCCATCACCCCAGCTACATCGAGTTCTTCAACCGGCTGCTGCCCGAGACGCGCGACGCGATGAAGCTGCGCCACAAGTACGAGGAAGAGTTCGCGCACAACCCCAGCTACATCGAGATGTACCGGCGGGGGAACGCGTACCACGGCGCGCACCCGTTCTTCATGTGGTACTGGGGCGAGAACGGCCGGCAGCACGTGGGCAAGGTCATCGTGGCGGGCGCGCAGAACGCGCACGTGCCGGCCATGCTGGGCTGGGACCGCGCCGAGTCGCTGACCGAGGCCATCGCCATGGCGAAGAGCCACACCGGCCCCTCGCCGGAGATCACGATGATGCACCATCCGCCCATCGTGATGATGGACGTCGAGTAGAGGAACCTCGGGAAGGGCGGCGGACGTCGTGAACCGGTGGGACGTCTCCTCCTTCGTCTCCAATCTGGTCAACCCGCGGCCCCCGGGCCGGGGCAGGAGGTTCTCGCGCAAGCGGGTGATCGGCGAGGCCATCACGGGGGCGGTCTTCGGCAGCGGCTGGGCCGCGCGGGCCTGGGAGCGACTGCCGGGACGGACCTCCGTCGACCTGATCCAGCACCAGCTCCCGCTGCTGCCGGCGCGGACCCAGGTCCATGAAGCGGCCCGCACGCTGCGGGTGGCCTTCGTGTCCGACCTGCACATCGGGCCGCTGACGTCACCGTCCTTGCTGGACAACGCGTTCGCGCACCTGGCGCAGGCGCGCCCCGACGTGGTGGTGCTGGGGGGCGACTACGTCTATCTGGAAGCGACGCACCAGATGGCGCGCGAGCTGGAGGCGCGGGTGGCGGCGCTGCCCGCGCCCACCAAGCTGGCCGTGCTGGGGAACCACGATCTGTGGACGCACCACGACCGCATCGAGGACGCCCTGCGCCGCGCCGGCGCGCGCGTCCTGGTCAACGAGGCCACCTTCTTGCCGGCGCCCTTCGACGACGTCGCCATGGTGGGTCTGGACGACGTGTGGACCGGGCAGCCCGATGCGGCGGCGGCGATGCGGGCGGCGGCGGGCGCCGCGCTGACCATCGGCATCGCCCACTCGCCCGAGGCGGTGCCGTTGCTGAAGGACTGGCGGTTGCCGCTGTTGCTGTGCGGGCACACCCATGGTGGCCAGATCGCGCTGCCGACGGGGCCGGTGGTGGTGCAGGGCAAGCACGGCCGCCGCTGGCCCGCCGGTCTGTTCGAGGTCGACGGCACGAAGCTGTTCGTGTCGCGGGGGCTGGGCTCGGTGGAGCTGCCCATCCGCGCCTATGCCCGCCCCGACGTCAGCCTGTTCACGTTGTCGGAACGAAGCCCACCGTGAAAGCGCCGATGGTCCTGCCCCGCGGGCCCGGCGCGGGGCGCTGCCGCAGGATCAGCGCTAACCTGCGCGCATGACCAAACCCCGACTCACCTACTTCGATCAGGCCTCCAGCCGCGGCGAGGAGTGCCGCCTGGCGCTGTTCATCGCCGGCGTCGACTTCGAGGACAACCGCGTCCCCCGCGCGGCCTGGCCCGAGCTGAAGCCGTCCACTCCCTTTGGCAGCCTGCCCACGTTCGAGCTGCCCGGGAAGCCGCCGGTCAGTCAGTCGAACGCCATCCTCGGCTACATCGGGCGGACCTACGGACTGCTGCCCGCGGACGCCTGGGAGGCCATGCGCCTGGAGTCGCTGATGAGCGCCGCGGAGGATCTGCGCCACGCCGTGACCCGGACGTTCGGCATCGAGGATCCGGCCGAGCTGCTGCGCCGCCGGCGCGAGCTGGTGGACGGCCCCCTCAAGACCTGGGCGGCGAACATGGAGAAGCAGATCGTCGGCGCCTTCGCCGGCGGGGCGCAGATCAGCGTCGCCGACGTGAAGCTGTTCGTGGTCATGGGCTGGTTCAAGAAGGGCGTGCTCGATCACGTCCCGGCTGACGTGTTGGCCCCGTTCGAACGGCTGGAGCGCCTGTACGCCGCCGTGAAGGACCACCCGCGCGTGGTGGCGTGGTACGCGCGGTCGCGCTGACCAGAAGCGCTATTTTTCGAAGGCCTGCTTCATGGCCGCCAGGCCTTTCAGCTGCATGGCCTCCACGGCGGCCGCCTTGTCGTCGGGCAGCAGGTCGATGGTCCAGGTGACGCGGCTGCGCGTCCCGTCGGCCTGCACCTGCAAGACGGCGTTGTAGTGCGTGGTGACGCCGCCGGTCGAGCCCCAGGCTAGCCGGCGCCGCTCGTCATCCACGGAGATGATGGGCTCGCGCACCACCACCCCGTTCCCGAAGGTGACGACGCGGATGGGCCCGGGCTCCAGCCGGGTGTCGGCGACGAATCCGGGGACCAGGCGGGTGTGCAGGGCGCCGACGTCCCGGACGGCGTCCCAGACATGCTGGGGGGACGCCTCGATCGTGATCTCATGGTGCAGCGTGGCCATGGACTCCTCCTCTTCGGCTGGAACTCTAGCGGATCCGCCGGGGGAGCGACCGGCAGGCGGCGGAGGGGCGGAAATCGCGCCCCGGGGACGAACCAGGCGGCGGGCGGTCCGGTGGTTGGCAATTCCCGGCGCGGCGGGGTATCTAACGGCGCTCACGCATGGGACATTCGCCTTCTGGCCAACACGGCACGGGCGCGGGCACGGGAACACTGGTCCGCTTTGCTTCTCCTTCCGCCGGGGGTCGCTTTTCGCCGTCCGAGATCTATCGCGGGCGAAACGTCTTCATCCTGGGGAGCACCGGGTTCGTCGGCAAGGTGCTGCTCAGCATGCTGCTGGACCGCTTTCCCGACATCGGGCGCGCCTACGTCATGGTGCGGCGGGGCTCGGGCACCAGCAGCGAGACCCGCTTCTGGCAGAGCGTGGTCACCTCGCCGGCCTTCGACACCCTGCGCGCCAAGTACGGCGGGCCCGACGGGCTGGCCGCCTTCCTGAAGCAGAAGGTGGTCGTGGTCGACGGCGACATCTCCGTCGAGAACCTGGGGCTGTCGGAGGAGGAGGCGGAGAAGGTCGCGAAGGACATCGACGTCCTCATCAACTCGTCGGGGCGGGTCACCTTCAACCCCCCGCTCGAGTCGGCGCTGCGCACGAACGTCGAGGGCACCAAGAACGTGCTGGCGTTCGCCCGCCGCATGAAGCGCCCGGCGCTGCTGCACACCAGCACCTGCTTCGTGGCGGGCAACCGCTCGGGCGAGGTCTGGGAGGACGAGCAGCTGATCGGGTACTACCCGCGCCAGAGCGAGCTGCCCGGGACCAAGTTCTCGGTCGAGCAGGAGATGGCGGACAGCGAGCGCATCGCCGCCGCCATCCGCGGCGAGGCGGACGACGCCCAGGTCCTGGCCCGGCTGCGGCAGAAGGCGCGCCAGCGGCTACGGGCCGAGAGCCGCGATCCCGACGACGAGGGCGCCCTGCGCCTGGCCGTGGCCCGGGAGCGCAAGGAGTGGATCCGCTCGGAGGCCACCCGGCGTGGCGTGGAGCGGGCGCGCGACTGGGGCTGGCCCAACATCTACACGTACACGAAGAGCATGGGCGACCAGCTGGTGGCCCGCGAGGAGGGCATGTTCCGCTCGGTGGTGCGGCCCGCCATCGTCGAGAGCGCGGTCTCCTATCCCTTCCCGGGCTGGAACGAGGGCTTCACCACCTCGGCGCCGCTGGTCTATCTGGCGCTGAAGGGGCAGAACGTGCTGCCGGTGTCCGACAAGCTGATCCTGGACATCGTGCCGGTCGATCACGTGTGCGCGGGCATGCTGATGGTGGCGGCGGCGCTGATGGTCGAGCAGCCCAAGCTGGTGCACCAGCTGGCGAGCGGCGATCTGAACCCGGGCCGCATCTCGCGCATCGTCACCCTGACGGGCCTGTACAAGCGCAAGCGCTTCCAGGACAAGGAGACCGGCAACAAGTTCATCAACGAGCTGGCCGCGCGCATGGAGTTCCGCCCGGTCACGCCCGAGGACTACGACAAGAAGTCGATCCCGCTGCTGAACCGCCTGGCGCGCCGGACGTCCAAGGCGCTGGGGCGCGTCCAGCCCAGCTGGGGCGGGGGCCGCTTCACCGAGCTGCTGGATCGGGGCAAGAAGGGCCTGGACGAGGTGGTGCGGATCAGCGACGAGGCCAAGGAGAACATCGAGCTGTTCCGGCCGTTCATCCTGGAGAACGCCTACGTGCTGCGCGCCGACAACATCCGCGCCCTGCGCGACCGCATGCCCGAGGCGGACAAGAAGCTGCTGCACTGGGGCCCGGAAGACCTCGACTGGTACGACTACTGGATGAACATCCACTTCCCGGGCCTGCAGAAGTGGGTGCTGCCCGAGCTGGACTCGACCTACGCGCCGAAGCCCAAGCAGGTCTACGGGTATCACGATCTGCTGGAGCTGTTCGACACCACCACCAAGCTGCACGCCACCCGCACCGCCCTGCGCATGGAGCGCGGCAAGCGCGAGGAGGTCTACAGCTACGCCGATGTGCAGGAGCTGGCCACGCGGGTGGGCGCCTTTCTGGTGGGGCAGGGGGTGACCGCCGGCGAGCGGGTCATCCTGTTCGCCAAGAACGCGCCCGAGTGGAGCATGGCCTACTTCGGCATCCTGAAGCTGGGGGCCACCGCGGTGCCGGTGGCCAACGACTCGTCGGTGGCCGAGGTGGTGAACGTGGCCCGCGCCGCGGGCGCCACCGGGATCCTGATCGGCGATGACCTGCACGAGAAGCGCGCCAACCTGGGCCGCGCCTTGCGCGAGGCCAACCTGACCACGCGCATCTGGCCGCTGGCCGAGGCGTTCGACATCGTCGACGAGGCGCTGGAGAACGAGCGGGCGGCCTCGCTGCTGAAGAAGGTCAACCCCGACACCATGGCGACCTTGATCTTCACGTCCGGGACCACGGGCAAGCCCAAGGGCGTGATGCTGACCCACCGGAACTTCACCTTCATGGTGGCCGAGCTGTCCAAGATCTTCGAGTTCGGGGTGAACGACGGCATGCTGTCGGTGCTGCCGCTGCACCACACGTTCGAGTTCGCCACCGGCCTGCTGGTGCCGCTGGCGCGAGGCGCGCAGATCACCTACCTGGCCGAGCTGAACGGCGAGGCCATCTCCGGCGCCCTGAAGAAGGGTCACGTCACCGCCATCGTGGGCGTGCCGGCGCTGTGGGACCTGCTGCGGCGGCGCGTGCTGCAGCGGTTCGGCGAGAAGTCCCCGCTGCTGGAGGGGGCCATGAAGGGGCTGATGAGCGCGAACTACGAGCTGCGCTCACGCACCGGCCTGGATCTGGGGATGCTGTTCTTCCTGCCCGTGCACGAGAGCTTCGGCGGGCGCATCCGCTACCTGATCAGCGGCGGCTCGGCGCTGCCCCAGGACGTCCTGAAGAGCTTCGTGGGCATGGGCTTCGACTTCTTCGAGGGCTACGGCCTGACCGAGACGGCGCCCGTCCTGACCGTCACGTCACCCAAGCAGAAGGCGTTGCCCGGCAGCGTGGGCCAGCCGCTGACCGGCGTCGAGGTGAAGATTCACGAGCCCGACGCCACCGGCGTGGGTGAGGTCATCGCGCGCGGACGCAACGTCATGGCCGGCTACTGGGAGGACGAGGCCGCCACCGCGGCCGCCATCCGCGATGGCTGGTTCCACACCGGTGACCTGGGGCGCTTCGACGAGGACGGCAACCTGCACATCGTGGGACGCTCGAAGGACATCATCGTCGACACGAACGGCAAGAATGTCTACCCCGACGAGATCGAGGACCTGTACCGGGGGTCGCCCTTCATCAAGGAGATATCGGTGGTGGGGGTGCCGGACGGCGCGGGCGAGCACATCGCCGCCGCCATCGCCCCCAAGTACGATCACGATCCGGCGCTGTCGCCGGTGGACGTGCACAAGAAGATCGACGAGCACCTGCGGCAGGTCTCGACCGACCTCCCCTTCTGGAAGCGCATCAAGCACACGCACTTCTGGGACGGCGAGCTGCCCAAGACCGCCAAGCGCAGCGTGAAGAGGCGCGACATCGTGGCCGAGTTGGTGCGGCTGAAGAAGACGGAGGGGACCGGCGAGGCCGCCACCACCGGCGCCGACGCCGGGATCGGCTGGCTGCTGGACATCGTGGCCCAGGTCAGCGGCAAGCCGCGCGCGGACCTGCATCCGGGCAGCCGCCTCGAGGCGCTGGGCTTCGACAGCCTGATGTACACCGAGCTGGGCGCGGCGCTGGAGGCCGCCGGCATCAACATCCCCGAGACCACCGACTTCACCGGGGTCAGCGACGTGCGCGAGCTGCAGCGGCTGATCCGCGCCGCGGCCCCCAGCGCGCTGACCGGGATCGAAGGGCGCCGCGGCCGGGCGCCTAACACCACCCGCGACGACCAGGACATCTACATTCCCAGCGCGGTGGTGAAGGTGGGCAAGCAGGGGCTGGGCATCGCCCAGCGGCTGTTCTACCAGCGCGTGCTGTCGTCCGACGTGAAGGGACAAAGCCACATCCCGCGCCACACGAACTTCATCGTGGCGTCGAACCACACCTCCCACCTGGACATGGGCCTGATCAAGGTGGCGCTGGGCGAGGCGGGCCGCGACATCACCTCCATGGCCGCGGCGGACTACTTCTTCCGCAACCGCTACCGGCGCGCCTACTTCCAGAACTTCACGAACCTGGTGGCGATGGAGCGCTCGGGCTCGATCCGCAAGTCGATGGACGCGGCCGAGCAGGTGCTGCGCCAGGGCCGCAGCATGGTCCTGTTCCCCGAGGGCACGCGGTCGCTGGACGGAACCATGGCCGACTTCCTGCCCAGCATCGGCTACCTGGCCCTGCGCTCGGGCGTGGGCCTGTTGCCGGCGCATGTGAACGGCACGTTCCAGTCGCTGCCCAAGGGCGCGGCCATCCCGCGCGCGCGCGAGCTGGCGGTGACGTTCGGACCGTTCCTGGACATCGAGTCCTTGCGCGCGCTGACGGCCGGGCTGCCCCATCAGGAGGGCTGGCGCCTGATCGCGGCGCTGTTGCAGCGGATCGTCGAGGACCTGCGCGACGGGATCACCGTGCGCCTGGATCTCCAGGGGGCCCGCGCCGGCTGGGACGGGCAGCGCCTGGCACCCGGCGCCGAGCAGCGACCCGTCGGCGTGCGCAAACTCAAGCTCAGCTCGGTGAGATGATGACGCTGCAATCGGTACCTCCTCGTTCCGGCGAATCTGCCGGCGCTTCGATCCTGGTCACGGGCGCCACCGGTTTCCTGGGTGGGCATCTGATCCGCACGCTGGTGGCGCGGGGGTCGGGCCCCGTGCGCGCCATGCAGTCCAGCGCGCCACCCGCCTGGCTGACGGCGCTTGGTGTCGAGGTGGTGCGCGGCTCCGTCACCTCGGCCGAGGACGTGGCGCGGGCGCTGGTGGGCGTGGACCGCGTCTATCACCTGGCCGGCCAGGTCTCGATGAAGCCGGCCGATGCGCACCGGATGTACCAGATCCACGTCGACGGCACGCGCGTCCTGTGTCGCGCCGCCGCCGAGGTGGGCGTGCGGCGCATGGTGATGTCGTCGACCAGCGGGACCATCGCGGTGTCGAAGCGGCCCGACGCGGGTCTGGACGAGAGCTCGCCCCCGCCCGTGGAGCTGATCGCGCGCTGGCCATACTACGCGAGCAAGCTGTATCAGGAAGAGGCGGCGCGCCGGGCTTGCCGTGACAAGGTGGAGCTGGTGATGCTGAACCCCAGCCTGTTGCTGGGGCCCGGCGACGACCGCCTCAGCTCGACCCGCACCGTGCTGCAGTTCCTGGGGCGCGAGATCGCCATGACCCCGCCGGGCGGGCTGAACTTCGTGGACGTGCGCGACGTCGCCGAAGCTTTCCTGACGGCCATGGAACGCGGTACGCCGGGCGAGCGTTACCTGCTCGGCGCCGTGAACTGGACGTTCAGCGAGTACTTTGGCCGGCTGGAGCGGCTGACCAAGGTCCCCGCGCCGCTGCTGAAGGGGCGCGGGAACGTGACGTTGTGGGCGGCGCACGCCCAGGCCGCCCTGTACAAGCAGCTGGGCCGGACGGCGCCGATCGATCCGGCCGCCGTCGACATGGCGTCGCACTACTGGTACTTCGAGAGCGCCAAGGCGGCACGGGAGCTGGGCTGGGCACCCCGGGATGCCGCCGAGACGCTGCACGACACGGTCCGCTACATCCGGGACAATTTCCTGGGTGGTCACAAGGCGCTGGCCTCGTCGGCCGGCTAGTGCACGGCCTGGCTCGCGACGAAACCGGTGCCTGACCCGGAGGGGCGAGCTGGCACAGTCCGCCCGTTAGCTGTCACGCGGCGCGCGGCTCGTCACTTGCTGGTGGTGGTGACGTTCGCGACCGGGAACTGGATGCTGCCGCTGCCGCCGCCCACCTCGACGTTGATGTGGACCGACGACAGGGTTCCCAGGCTCCAGCCCTGCTTCGCCCAGGCCGCGAAGTGATCGCTGACGGTGACCGTGCCGCAGGTGCGCGCGGTCTTGCGGGTGCTGATGATCTGCATCCAGCCGCCCGAATGGCCGGCCTCGCAGGCGTTGGCGCCGCCGGTCCCGCTGGTGGTGGTCATCGTCAGGTAGTACGTGTCGCCGTCGATGACGGCGGTGGTGGTGCCGCGGGCCGACAGGCCATTGAATGAGTCCTCGTTGATGTACCACTCGATGCAGGGGCTGTGCATCCAGCCGTACATGCCGATGTACGAGTAGCCGCCGCCCGACCCTGTCTTCTTCTCGGAGTACTGGGCCAGGATGGTGCCGTACGCGGTGTAGGCCTTGCTGGAATTGAAGTCGAGGCCCACGTGCGCCAGGAAGTCCTGGCTGTTGTTCCAGCTGGCCGAGAACGCGTGCGCGCTGGGGAAGACGGTGATGCTGCCGCCGCTGCCGCTGGTCCAGATGCCGTAGTTCAGACCGTCGGCCATGCCGTTGATGTTGGTGCCGGTATAGGTGTTGCCACCTGTGGGAAAGGCGGCGTTGCAATCGACGGTGTCGCTGCCGCCGCCGGCGCCGGTGGTCCCGCCCGAGCCGCTGGCTCCGCCGGCGCTGGTGGCGCCGCCCGAGCCGGGGTTGCCAGGACGTCCGGCCATTCCGGATCGGCCGCCCGAGCCCGTCATGGGGCCTCGCCCACCCGCCGCGGTCATGCCGGCCGCGCCGCTCGAGCCCGCGTGCTCGCCGGCTCCGGAGGAGCCACCGGTGGCAACCGCGCCGCCCGTCGCGGAGGAACCACCGGTGGCCGTCGAGCCTCCGGAACCAACCTTGCCACCGGAGCCCACGAGGCCGCCCGAGCCGACCGCCCCGCCCGAACCCGGTGAGCCTCCGGAGCTCGCCCGCCCGCCCGAGCCGGTGGTGCCCCCGGATTCGGTGGGGGGGCCGGAGCCGGGCGAAGAGTCACAGCCGGCGACGGCCACACACGTGGCCAGCACGGAGAGGAGGATCCCGGACGTGATCTTCTTGGACGCGAATCTCATGGGCGCTGCTCCTCTGCGTCGACCGTCACGAAAGCGCCGATCACCGCGGGCATGGGGGACCAGGGCACGCAGGGGGCGCGTCCCGTCCGAACGGCTTGGCGCGTGGACGATCCACATCCCCGTTTGTTCGCGGCGAGGGATCAATTTGTTAAAGAATTTTTCTATCTCCGGGCGCCGCGGCCGCGCCCGCCCCGACTGGTAGGCAGAATCCCCCCCGGGCTGCGGGCGTGGCGGTCGCCCGGTCGCTAGGAGGCACGGCTGCGACAGGGCCCCGGGGGTCGCCTGGCGCTCAGAACCGGACGCGCAACGCTGCCGGAATCACTTCGAAGACCGCGGGCAGGAACCCCGGCGTCTCGCCGTCCAGCTCGACCGGGATCCGCGCGGCGGGATCGACCGGCGTCACGCGCACCCGCTGGATGGCCGATTCGTGTACGTCGGGCAGGGTGAGATGGGTGCCGGCGAACAGCCGGTGGATGTGGGCCAGCGTGTACGTGGGGCTGAAATCACCCACGGTGACGAAGGACAGCCGCCCGTCGTCCAGCTTGGCGCCGGGACAGATCTTCATGCCGCCGCCGAAGTACATGCCGTTGCCCAGCGCGCCCAGCATCACCTTGCGCCGCAACGCCGCCCCACCGTCCAGCTCCAGCATCACCTCGCTGTTCTGGTAGGACGCCAGCGTTCGCACCACGGCGCCCAGGAAGGCGAACTTGGCCCCGAGTGACTTCGACGAATCATTGGCCCGTGCCGCGACGGCGCTGGAGAAGCCAAACGACGCGACGTTGATGAAGGGCCGCGTTTCCTGCGTGCCCGCGGCGGTGGTGAAGGTGGCGCGGCCCACGTCGATGGTCCGGGCGGGGCGCTGCCGGGCGTGGCGCGCGGCCTCGACGATGTCATGGGGCAGCTCCAGCGTGCGCCGCAGGTCTCCCCCTGTCCCGCGCGGGACCAGCGCCAGATCGGTGGGGACGGGACGATCGTTCGCCTGGCGCGTCTCAAGCAACCCGGCCGCCACCTCCGACACCGTTCCGTCGCCTCCGAACGCCACGACCAGCCCTCTGCCTTCCAGGGCAGCCGCGCGCGCCAGCGCCGTGGCGTGGCGGGGCGCTTCGGTGAACGCTACGTCCACCTCTCCCAGTCCCTCCGACACGGCCCCCACCAGGCGGGCCGCCTTTCGCTCGCTGAATCCGCCCCCGGCCTTGGGGTTGACGATCACCAGGGGACGCTCGCGTGACATCAGGGGCGACGTTCTTACCACGGCGACCCCGGCCGCCGTTCGTTGCCGCGCCGGCAACACCAGTCGTTCGCCAGGCAACGGGCGCCGGACGGAAAGCGAACAAATGCCGCAAAATTAGTAATATAGAATACTAAATTCTGCTGGCCTGACCTGTGCAGTGTGGATGCCTGAGGCCAACATGAAGACGACCAAACGGATGCTGAGCTGGACCGCACTCTCCCTGCTTCCCTTGCTGCCCGTGGCGGCGGGTTGCCAGCAGGGCGATCTTCCTTCGACCGGCACCGAGAGCGAAGCGCCGGCGGTCGGTTCGACCAACGGGCTGAACTCGATCAACGGGCTGAACTCGATCAACGGGCTGAACTCGATCAACGGCCTCAACTCGATCAATGGGTTGAGCTCGCTGAACGGCCTCAGCTCGTTCAACGGCCTGACCTCGACGGACGGCTACAATGCCGGCGCCGACGAGATGTCGACGGCCGCTGGTCGCATGACCTTCAGCTACATCGTCCGCTGCGCGCTCCCGGCGGGGCACACCATCACCAAGAAGGACAAGCTTGGCAACTCGTACAGCTTCACCGGCCAGATCGGCCTGACCCCGCAGTGGGAGACCGGCGCCTGCGACCAGACCTGCCAGGAGTACATCTCGGCCTGCGTGCTGGCGCACGTGAACACCTCGGGCCAGCACATCGCGCTGTGGCTGGACGGCGACGCCTCCGCGCTGGGCTGGGGCACCAGCACCAGCTACCCGTACCAGGAGGGCTCTTTCTTCGGCAACATCTTCACCAGCCCGCCCCAGGCGTACTTCTGCAACGGCAAGGACCACGCGCTGGGCGTGGTCCCGGGCCGCCTGGGCGCCGACCAGGTCGGTAGCCCCTACTCGAACCCGCTGGGCCAGAACATGCTCTGTCAGTACCGCTGCACCGCCACCGGCGGCGCCACCAACCAGGACGGGTTCACGAACTGCCCGGCCGTCAGCCCCACCACGGGCATGGTCGGCTACTTCAAGCACGTGGTCACCGTCTACCGGAACTTCGACTCGGTCACCAAGTACAAGGTCTGCAACCGCACCAGCAACATGTGCCTGGACGTGGCGAACAACAGCACGCAGGCCGGCGCGGCCGTCGTGCAGAACGCCTACTCGTCCACCGACACCGGCCAGCAGTGGATCGTCACGATGGTCTCCCCCGGCCTGTACAAGCTGGTGAACGTGGCCAGCGGCCTGGCCCTGGACCTGTCGGGCGGCAAGACCGCCGACGGGACGCAGCTGACGCAGACCGTGTTCGCCAGCACGGCCACCCAGAAGTGGGCGCTGAAGTCGATGGCGGACGGCACCGGTTACTTCCAGATGGCCCCGTCGGCGGCGACCGCCTCCGCCGCCACCGTCCCGAACAACGGGGCCGCCGTCGCCAACGGCCCCGTGCAGGTCGGGTACTACAACTACATGGACTCCCAGAAGTGGACCTTGTCGCTGGCGAACTAGCCAGGACGGCAGGACGGCAGGACGGCAGCACTGCAGGACAAGACTGCAAGACTGATCGATAGCTTGCTCCGGCAGCCGGGTGACCCCCACGGGTCATCCGGCTGCTCGCATGAGGGGGCCCAGGCGCTATCCTGCCGCGGGCCATGGCCTTCGGGATCTTGATGGGACTGCTCGCCAGCGCGAGCTGGGCGTGCGCCAACGTGTTCATCCAGCGGGCGTCGCGCGCGCTGGGACCGTTTCGCGCGCTGGTGTGGGCCCTGACCTCGGGGGGGCTGGCGCTGCTGCCGGTGGCCCTGTGGCTGGACCAGCGGACCGTGTCGCTGGTCTCGGGCGCCCTGACGGGCTGGCTGGGCGTGGCGGCGCTGGCCGCGGTGGTGGCCTACACCAGCATGTTCTTCGCGGTGGAGCGGGGACGGCTGTCGGTGGTGGTGCCCGTGATGTCCAGCTGGTCGGTCATCGCCGCCGCGATCTCGCTGGTGGTCCTGGGCGAGACGGTGCGGCGCACGCAGCTGCTGGGCGCGAGCGCCGTGGTGGCTGGCGTGGTGGTCATCGCCCGGTTCGCGCGGCACGAGGCGGGCGGCGACCGGACGGCTGCGCCGGTGGCAGGCCGCCCCCGATCGGCGCTGGCCATGTCGGCGCTGACCGCGCTGGGCTTCGGCGTGCTGATCCCGGCCATCGATCGTCTCGCGCCGGCGCTGGGCCGGCTGGGCGCGGTGTCGGCGGTGCTGCTGGTGGACCTGGTGCTGTGGGTACCGGTGGCGGCGGTGGCGCGCCTGGACGTGCGGCCACCCTCGCGGCGGGTATGGCCGCTGGTGCTGGCGGCCGGCGCCTTCGAGACCATCGGCTTCGTCTGGATCTCGCTGGGCCTGTCGCATGCGCCGGTGGCGGTGGTGTCGCCATTCGCGGGGCTGTCGTCGGCGTTCACGGTTCTCTACGCCTGGGGGGCGCTGGGCGAGCGGCCGGCCCGAGCGGTGTTGCTGGGGGCGGCGCTGGTGTGCGCGGGCGTGGTGTTCCTGTCGCTGTAGCGGTCCTTTGATCGCGGGGTGCGATCGCGGCGTGGTCGCTCTTCAGGCGGGGCGGCTGGTGGCGGGCCGGGGACCACTCCGGGTGCTAACGTCCGGGCATGCGCGCCCTTGCCGTAGCCTTGCTGATAACCCTGACCGCCGCGTCCGCCCGGGCGCAGATGACGCCCACCACGACCCTGGGGCCCCGGCAGAGCACCGTTCCCAGCCAGGCCGCTCGCCTGGAATACGACCGAGAGAAGAAGAGCCCGGCCCTGGCGATCACCCTCGAGACGCTCTGCCCGATCGCCGGCGCCGGGCCGCTGTACGTGGGCCGCGACGGTGACAGGGCCGGCTTCCTGGCCGTGCTGAGCGGGATCAGCGGCGGCGTGGCCGCCGGCTCGCTGCTGTGGCTGCTGCACCTCAACAACCAGCACACCAGCGGGGCCTCGCGTGTCGAGAACGATTTTTACCAGGGGACGGCCATCACCGTGCTGATCACCTCGGGGATCGTTTACCTGCTGGCGCGCGCCTCGGGCATCTCCCTGGCCTCACAGTCGGCCGACCTGCACAACGAGGAGCTTCGCCAGCGCCTGGCCACGCCCTGAGCGTCGCCGAGAATTGGGCCGCTCAGAGGAACTGGGCGTCGGCGCAGCAGCGGAAGCCGTTGTCCGGCGCCACCTGGCCGCGGGTGAAGTGCGCCAGCGTGTCGGTGGCGGACGCGGCCGCGGTGCAGCTGGTGTCGGCGTAGTCGGAGGAGACCGCGCCACCGTAGGCATCGCACGCGTCGTTCTTTCCCTGGTCGGCCCCTGTTGCCGGCGCCGTCGTGCTGGCCACGCAGTCGTCTTGCCACTCCGATGCGTTGCCCGACATGTCGTAGATGCCGCTGGTGCCCACCTGGCACATGGTCGCCGACATCACCGGCTGCACGCCCGGCGTCGAGCTGACGTACTTCTTGTCGACGCAGGCGCCGGGCAAGCCGGTCGCGCCGTAGGGGTAGCTCTGGGCGCCGTCGCTGGAGCAGGCGATCACCCACTGGCTGCCACCCGGCGCCAGAGGATTCTTCACGGGACCGGCGTCGTTACCGTCCAGGCTGCCCGCCCGGCAGAGGTACTTGCCCACCGAGCGGCAGTAGGCGTCGGCGTCGCACCAGTTCACGCAGACCACCGGGAAGTTGGCCCGTCCCACGGGATCGAACGCAGGACAGCCGGCGGTGGTCGTCTCCGGCGCCAGCGAGACATTCCACTGGCACGCCTGCGACTGGGTGGGCGGCTTGGTCGCCGCCGCCGTCAGGAAGTCCTGGTACTGCGCGTTCGTGACCTCGGTGCTGTCGATGCAGAAGGCGACGCCTTCGCTCCAGCTCACCCGCACCAGCGCGGGCCCCGGCAGGGTGGTGGGACACGAGCTGTGCACGGGCCCCACCTCGACGGCGACGTGATCGGCGCCGGCGTCCGGGCCCCCGTCGGCGGCTGCGTCAGACTTGCCGCACCCGGCGCTCGGCGCGGCGCCCAGCAGGAGCACGAACCACGCAAGCGGCGTGGCGAACCGATACCGGAGCACGGGTCGGCGGCGATGCATGTGGCGCGAGAATGAGTCAGCGCGCCGGGCTCTGTCAACGGAGGCGCCCGCCGTCGCCAACCACTGCCATCGCGCCGGGAGCGGACTTGCGCGCTTGCAGCGCCTGCGGCGCTTCCGGCGCAGCGTCCCCGCAGGCGTCGGTCGTGATCGCGCGCGATCGTCATCGGCTCACGCCCGCTCGATGCTTTGCTAAGCTCGCGGCACCATGGCCCATCAGTACATCTTCACCATGCAGAACCTCCGGCGCGTCCACCCGCCGAACAAGGAGGTCCTGAAGGGGATCTATCTGTCGTTCTATCCGGGGGCCAAGATCGGCGTCCTGGGCAGCAACGGCGCCGGCAAGTCGACCCTGTTGCGCATCATGGCCGGCATCGACAAGGACTTCTTCGGCGACGCCAAGCCCGCCGACGGCATCCGCATCGGCTTCCTGCAGCAGGAGCCGGGGCTCGACCCCAAGAAGACCGTGCTTCAGAACGTCGAGGAGGCGGTGGCCGGCACGAAGAAGCTGCTGACCCGCTTCGACGAGGTGAACGCGAAGCTGGGCGATCCCGATCTGAATCCCGACGCGATGGAGAAGCTGCTGGAGGAGCAGGGCAAGCTGCAGGACGCCATCGAGGCCGCGAACGGCTGGGATCTGGACCGCACCCTGGAGATCGCCATGGACGCCCTGCGGTTGCCGCCCCCCGACGCCGACGTCACCAAGCTGTCGGGTGGCGAGAAGCGGCGGGTGGCGCTGTGCAAGGTGCTGCTGGAGCGGCCCGACCTGCTGCTGCTGGACGAGCCCACCAACCACCTGGACGCCGAGAGCGTGGCCTGGCTGGAGCACCACCTGCACGAGTACCCGGGCACCATCGTGGCGGTCACCCACGACCGGTACTTCCTGGACAACGTGGCGGGCTGGATCCTCGAGCTGGATCGCGGCGCCGGCATCCCCTGGGAGGGCAACTACTCGTCCTGGCTGGAGCAGAAGCGCAAGCGGCTGGAGAGCGAGGAGAAGGCCGAGTCGGCGCGGCAGCGCACGCTGGCCCGTGAGCTGGAGTGGGTGCAGGCCTCGCCGCGGGCGCGGCAGGCCAAGAGCAAGGCCCGTCTGGCGGCGTACGAGCAGATGCTGGCCGAGGAGACCCAGAAGCGCGAGGACACCGTCGAGATCAGCATCCCGCCCGGGCCGCGGCTGGGTGAGCTGGTGGTGAAGGCGGAAGGGCTGACCAAGTCGTTCGGCGACCGCCTGCTGATCGAGAACCTGTCGTTCAATCTTCCGCGCGGTGGCATCGTGGGCGTCATCGGTCCGAACGGCGCCGGCAAGACCACCATGTTCCGCATGCTGGTGGGGCAGGAAAAGCCCGACAAGGGCACGCTGCGTGTGGGCGACACGGTCAAGTTCGCCTACGTCGACCAGAGCCGTGACGCGCTGGAGGGGGACAAGACCGTCTTCGACGAGATCGCGCAGGGCGCCGAGTTCCTGGAGATTGGCAAGCGCAAGATCCCGGCCCGCGCCTACGTCTCGGGCTTCAACTTCCGGGGCACCGATCAGCAGAAGCGCGTGAAGGACCTGTCGGGCGGCGAGCGCAATCGCGTTCACCTGGCGAAGGTGCTGCGGTCGGGCGGCAACGTGCTGTTGCTCGACGAGCCGACGAACGATCTGGACGTGGACACCCTGCGCGCGCTCGAGGACGCCGTGCTGCAGTTCGCGGGCTGCGTGGTGGTCATCAGCCACGACCGCTGGTTCCTGGACCGCATCGCCACCCACATCCTGGCCTTCGAAGGCGAGAGCCAGGCCGTCTGGTTCGAGGGCAACTACCAGGACTACGAGGCCGACCGCAAACGCCGCCTGGGCGCCGCCGCCGACCAGCCCCACCGCATCAAGTACAAGAAGCTGGTTCACTGAGGGCAGGGGGGCAAGCCCCCCTACCAGACCCCCCACAGAGCGTAGGGGGGACTTCGTCCCCCTACGAGACCCCCCATCTAGGTAGCGGGCCGGCTCGGCGAAGCCGAGCCTCCCGTTGCTGAGGGCAGGGGGGCAAAGCCCCCCTACCGGACCCCCCATCCAGGTAGCGGGCCGGCTCGGCGGAGCCGAGCCTCCCGTTGCTTGACCCGGGCGCGGTTGCGCCCTCTGGCGTGGCAGATGACCAGAGGAGGGTGGGACCAGATCGATGCGCGGACGTCGGCCTTCGATCATTTCGCCGTCGGTGCGGCGTGCGCGCGGCGGGGCCGGAGCGGGCTGTGGGTGACGGCGTCGACCAAAATGGCGCGGAAGGCGGCGCAGACGGGGTCGGCGTCGGTGCGGTCGTGCCAGAGCAGGCGGATGGTGGTGCGGATGGGGGGCAACGGCGTGGGGAGGCGTCGTAGGCCTAGCCCCGGCCCCAGCGCTTCGAGGACCGTCGCCGGGAGCGACGCCACCAGGTCGCTGCCGGCCGCCACGGCCGCCGCCGCCGCGAACGTCGGCACCACCAGGGCGATGTCTCGCTCGATGCCCAGCGTGCCGTAGGCCTCTGCCACCGCCCGGCTCCCTTTGCCCGGCGCCACCTGAACCTCCACATGGCGAAGCGCTGCCAGGCTCGCCACCGACAGGCGCCGCCGGATCCCGGGGTGGTCGGCGCGCGCGACCAGCACGATGGTTTCGTCGTACAGCGGCAGCACGCGGATCCCGGGACCGTGTTCGCCGACACCGATCAGCACGTCCACTTCGCTCTGCGCCAGCCCGCCCGAGGAGAGCAGCCGGTCCACGCTGGCGATGCGCAGGCGGGCCCGCGGCATCCGGCTGCTCATGGCCGCCACGATGGCGGGCAGCTTCACCACCTGGCCCGCGTCGGCGATGGCCAGGGTCAGCTCGCGATCGGTGGTGGAGGGATCGAATGCGTCGCCCTGAAGCGCCGCCTCCAGCGCGCGCAGAGCGTGCGCCAGGCCGGGCGCCAGCGCCTTCGTCCGCGGCGTGGGGACGACGCCCCGCCCGCTGCGAACCACCAGCGGGTCGCCCAGCACGCCGCGCAAGCGGGCCAGCGCGTTGCTGATCGCCGGCGGCGTCACGTGCAAGCGGCGGGCAGCCCGCGCCACGCTGCGCTCCACGAGCACGGTGTCCAGAACCAGCAGCAGGTTGAGATCGAGGGAGGACAAGCTCACAAACCGTGAGCTTACTCGTCACCAACCATCACTGGTGAGAAATGATGGCGCGAACTAGCTTCGCCGCATGAGACATCGAACCAGCGTCATCCGAAGCCGCGTCGTTGGACCGGCGGCGGGCCTGGTGGCGAGCCTGATGCTCGCTTCCCCCGCCGCGGTCGCCCAGCCGCACCCCAACATCGAACCACCCTCGCGCCCGAACAGGAGCAAGACCATGAGCACCGACCGCCGCCAACCGAACACCGCCACCGTCCGCAAGCTCTTCGAGGCCTTCAACCACGACGACCCCCGCCCCTACGACGAGCTGGTGGCGCCCGAGTACGCCGGGCCCCAAGGCAACCAGCGCGGCCCCGCCGCCCTTCGCCTGGTCGCCGCCGGCCTCCGCGCCGCCTTCCCCGACCTTCACTACGCGCTCGACGAGGTGCTGGCCGAGGGCGACGACGTGGCCGTGCGCTGGCACTGGACCGGCACCCACCAGGCCCCCTTCCGAGGCTACGCGCCCACCGGCCGCCCGGTCACCAACACCGGCCTCGGCATCTTCCGGGTCCGCGACGGCAAGATCGTCTCCTCCACCATCGAGACCGACCGCCTGGGCTTCTTGCAGCAGATCGGCGTGGTGCCGGAAGGGGTGGGCACCGGGGCGAAGCCACCGCAGGCCACGCCCGGCACCGGCGCTGCCGGAAACTGAGCGTCAGCTACTTCCTGGCGTTCAGCGGCAAGGCGCCGAAGCGCGTCCCCCGCCGATCGCCGGCGTGATCGGCGCACCACCCGGGCCGGCACCTGAAGCCTTTTCGGGCATCACCACGCCGCCCGTGTCGCCGCCCAGGCTGTTGTAGTAGGCTTTTCGCCGCATGATCGCCTACGAGGAATTGGAGAAGGCCCTCGCGCGCTGGAAGACCCGTCGTGCGAATGCACAGTCCGCCGTCGCCTCCGAGGTCCCGCAAGAAGTCTCCGGCATCCCCTCCGGGATCACCGGCGACGAGACCCCCGCCAGCGACAGCACCGGCGAACTAGAAATCGGCGACGCCAACATCGTCGACCAATCCTGATCGCCCCCGCCCGCCGATCCGTCGCCACGCCACCACTCGCCGCGCCTTCACGCGCTCCTCGATCTGCGTCGGCGACCCGTCGCCGTGCAACTGCCCCTCAAACGGTCTTCGATCTGCGGCCGCGTGAAGCTCGGCGCCCCCGGGCCGCGCGCCTCTTCTTCGAACAGCGATCCGTTGCCGGCAGCATCCGCCCACTCACCTCCCGGACGCGATTTGTTGCCCGTAGACCGGTGTTCAGCGAGCGAACGCAGGAAGCCGAGCGGCGCGGTGGGTGGGGTCACCCCACCGCGCGCAGTTCGCGAGCGCGACCTAACGTTTGCCGAGCCCTACACCGCAGAATCGCGCGATGCGGTGTTTGAGCACGGTGGGGTGACCCCACCCGCCGCGCCCCCGCGACCGAAGTGATCGAGCCCCCGGTCGCCGCCGATCCGATCCGGTCCGCCGCAGCGAACGCTAGAAGTAGAAGCGGACGCCCAGCCCGGCTTCGATGTTGAACCCGAACGGAACGTAGATGGCAGGCGCGATCTCGAAGAAGATCTCGATGAAGTTCGGATTCGTGAACATCAAATCCAGACCCACCGGCATGCGCCCGCCCAGCGCGAAGTCCCCGCCGCCGCCCCCGTTCCACACGATGGCCCGCGCCCCCGCCCCGATGTGCCAGTCCAGCTGAACCGTGCTCTTCACCAGATTCGACTGCCACAGATAATCCATGTGGAAGCTGTAGTTCTGAATGCCCGCGTTACAGGGGTGATCGTTGTTGCAGTAGCCCCAGGCGTAGCCCCAGAACCCCATGCCGAAGTCCAGGGCGTTGGTCTTGCTGACCCAGTATTTTCCAACGATGCCGGTCGGATCCCCGACCTCGAAACCCAGGCCGAAGTTCTTTCCGTAACCGACCTCGGTAGCGTGCGCGGTGCCGCTGAATCCAAAGGAAATAATGGCTGCGAGCGTCGCCAATCTGGCGATGACCAGTAAGCGCTTCATGGGGCAAGAGTGTACGCCCAGTTCGCACGACCGAAAGCCCGTCCGGCCGGATTTTTGTCGCCCCACGCGGGGTTGGCCATACTAGCGTGGGAACTTCCGAGCATGATTGACCATCGCCTCCGTAGCCTGCTCGTCGTCGTTTTGATGACGACGGTGGGGGGATGCGGCCGTCGTCCCTCCGGCGGCGCGCCCGGCCCCAGGCCGGTGCCGCCGGTGGTGTCGCTGGCCGGCGCCGGCGGCGCGGCGCCGGTCCTGGTGCGCCGCCCCCCGCGGACCAACCCCGACGCGCTGCCGGCTGCCCCCGCCGACCTGCCCGCGGAGCGTCGCGCCTGGCAAGTGGTGGACGGGCAGCCCCGGCTGGTCGACGCGGACGCCGCCCGGGCAGCGGGCCTCACCCTGGTGGATCTTTCGGACGGCTGGGCGCCCGCCATCCTGGCCGACGGAAAGGCGGCCGACGGCACCACCCTGGCCAACCGCTACCGCGCCGTGTTCGTCGGGCTCAGCAACGACAAGACCGACGGCGACGGTCAGCCCCTGTCCCCGGGCGAGCGGAATTATCTCGAGCTGCTCGGCATTCCGCCGTCACTCTCCGTGTTGCGGGCGCGCTTTCTGGAGGACGCCAGCCGCAACTGCAGCGCCGTCGACCGGACGAAGCTGCTGGCGGTGGACGAGATCACCACGTTCGGCGCGACCACGGAGCGCAAGGAGCAGGCGCGCAACGTGGCCCGCGCCCGCCGCCTCGACGAGGCGCGCGCCAAGGCCGGTGTCGCCGACCTGCTGGCGCTGGCCGACAGCGATCCCAGGCTGGCAAATGACGTGAAGGCGCATCTGCGCGCCCAGCAAGAGCAGACCGCGTTCACCGAGGTCGAGAAGCGCATCGCCTGCGAGGGCCTGATGGAACCGGCCCGGCACAAGGCGGGCCGTTACGACACGGCGTTGCGGGCGGCCGTGCTGGACTTTCAGATGAAGCACGCCGTGATGGCCCAAGGCGATCTGAACCGGGCCACGCTCGAAGCGATGGCGAAGGAGCCGCTGGCGCTGGACTTCGCGGCGTTGCGGCGCGTGCTGACCGAACGCGCCGCGCACGCCGGCGCCATCATCGAGGACGGCTCGGCCACCGGCGCCGACGGCGGGCCGGCGACCTATCTGGACAGCGACGGGCAGCGTCATCCGGTCCCCGACCTGGTGGGCGAGGCCACCACGCGGCTGCTGCAGGCGCTGGATCTCGACACGCCCGAGGACGCGCTGCGCTTCTTCCAGGCCCGACCAGAGACCGATTTTCAGGACCTGCGCGTGCCCGTGCGTTTCCCCGAGCGGCCCGAGTACTACACCAGCAACAAGCCGATGGAGCTTTCGGCCGAGATCGATCGGGGCGACATCTGGTACGACTTTCCCTTCGACGCGAAAGGGAACCGGCAACCCCAGCCGCGCGAGCGCTTCCCGGTGTTCACGCTGTTCGTGAAGTGGCGGAACGAACGCGTCCCCCTGTGTCGCTGGCGCACCACCATCGGCGGCTGGCGCGCCGAGGTCGCCTCGGATGGGCAGGAGTACTACGCCTACAAGTCATCCGACGTGGGCCCCCGCGTGTGGCGGCATCTGGTGGTCTCGCCGGTCTGGATCCCGCCGCCCTCCTCGCCGCTGGGGTCGATGGTGAAGGAGAAGCACGTGAACGGCGCCTTCGTGAACGCCACGAACTACGACGAGACGGGGCCGGGCTATCTGTCCGCCTATGGCCTGGTGGCGGCCATTCACGAGACCATGCGAAAGGGGCCGAACGGTCCCACCTTCTCGGACAACGGCATCCGCACGCACGGTTCGGGCGACTACCTGTCGCTGCGGGGCCGCTTCTCGCACGGCTGCCACCGCCTGTACAACAACCTGGCCGTGCGTGTGTTCAGCTTCGTGCTGGCGCACCACCGTCACCGTGTGCTCGGGCCGCTGGCCCTGGACTACCGGCGGACCTTCTGGTGGAAGGGCGACCTCTTCGACATGCGCTTGCCCAGCCGCGGCTTCTATTACGAGCTGGAGCCGCCCATCCCCGTGGAGACGCTGGAGGGGCGCATCCGTGGCAAGCAACAGGCGCCCGTGGCGGGCTACCTGCCCAAGCCGGGCATGCACTACGCAGCGGCAAAGCCACCGGTCCCCGCCGATACCCCCGACAGCAAGGCGGCCGGGGCGGAGCCGTGAGCGTCCGCTGTGGCGCGAGGGGCCGCCGGGTGCGCGATAGGGCGCGTTGCCGCCTGTCGCTCGCCCGGCTGGTCCTCGCGCTGGCGTGCTCGTCGCTGGCGTGCCCCTCGCCGATCCCCCGTCACGAGGGCGCCGCGGTGGAGGGCCCGCCAGTTGCCGGTGCGCGGCCGGTGACTCAGCCGGCCGGCCTGCTCACCGGCGCGGGCGGCGCGCCACAAGGCCTTGTCGCCGATGGGACGGCGAAGCAGCTCGGGACCATGTCGCGCCAGCCGGCGTCCGTTCGGGCGCCGCAGCCGGCGGCGCCTGTCGACCTGGTGACGATCCACGTGCTGGTCGAGCCACCGCAGCGCGGGCACGTCATCTGGGGCGCGAAGGACTTCGGTGTCGGCCCGCTCGACATCCGTCGCCCGCGGGGCAGCGGCCCCCTCGATCTGGTGGTGCGGGCCCCCGGATACCTGACGTTGCACACGCGCGCCTTCACCGATCGCGACAACACGCTGTCGGTCCATCTGGTTCCCCAGGCGGAGGCGCCGCGTTTCGCCGGGTATCACGCACCCGCACCGACGGTGACCGCGCACGCGGCGCCGGTGGCCGCATCGCGCCGCACGACCGCGCGCGCCATGCGACCCGGCAAGCCGGCGGTCGGCGCCGCGCCAGTGGCGGACGCTCCCTCCGACGGGGCCGGCGCGCCCTGAGCGCCGATCCGCCGCGGGACATTAACCACCATTCTCGCGCGATCCGGCGTTTTTCTCGGAGAAATGCACATTTTTATTCTTCCCTCGTCGCTGATTGTCTCGTACAGTCTGTCGCCACTAGAACCGCCACCCCGGCTTTCCGCCGGAAAAAGGAGATCTGATGGCCAAGGTGATGTCCAAGTCCGAGCTCATCTCGAAACTCGCTGACGAGCACTCCGACAAGCTGACCCGCAAGGACGTGAAGGGTGTTCTCGAGTCGCTGGCGACGGTCGGGTACAAGGAGCTGAAGAAGACCGGCGTGTTCCTGGTCCCCGGCTTCGCGAAGTTCGTGGTGATCAAGAAGGCCGCCACCAAGGCCCGCAAGGGGATCAACCCGTTCACCGGCGAACCCACGACTTTCAAGGCGAAGCCCGCCTGCAAGATCGTCCGCGCGCGTCCCATCAAGGCCGCGAAGGACGCGGTGGCCTGAGCCAGGCTTACGCTCCTCCGTCCGCGTGACGGAAACCTGACGCGCCGGCGGGACCGCAGTCCCGACCGGCGCGTTTCATTTGAGGCGGGGCGCGTCCACTTTTTCGGGTCTGGACCTTATCGATTGCCCGCGGCGAGCCGAAAGCGATCCGAGGCTCAATCCGCGTCCATGGTCCGTCGCTCTGCCACCTTGCCCGCATCCGCGCGTCATCCTTCACGGGCTGGCGGTCCCTCTGGCGGCCGGCTGATGCTGCGCCGCTTGCTGGAGGAGAACCTGCGGTTGACCCGTGAGCTCCGCGAGCTGCGACGCCTGCAGGGCCTGGCCGAACGTGACGCGCTGACCGGACTGCCGAACCGCCGCTCGTGGGCCGACCGCCTGACCGAGGAGCTGGCCCGGTCACGCAGGCGGCGCGGTCAGCCGGGCTCCCTGCTGATCGTCGACATGAACGATCTGCGGGGCGTCAACCAGCGCTTCGGCCGCGCCATGGGGGACCTGGCCCTGCGCGAGACGGCCTGCGTCCTGCGCGGCACGCTGCGCGCCCCCGACGTGTGCTGCCGCACGGGCGGCGACGAGTTCATGATTCTGCTGCCCGAGACCGACGGGGCGGCCGCCCGCCCGGTGATCGCGCGCGTGCGCGCCGCCGTCATGCGGGTGGGGGCGCGCCGGGATCTGCCCCTCAGCGTCAGCGTGGGGGCGGCCTCCTGGCCCGACGATGGCCACGAGCCGGCGCAGCTGATCGCCGCGGCCGATCGCGCCCTGGCCTGCCAGAAGTCCGTCGAGAAGGCCCGCCCCGCAGGCGGCGACGCCGGCCGGCCCGGACCCACCGGCCGCGCCCCGCTGAAGCTGGTCAAGTAACTGACGCGCCTTCGCTGGCGCTGTCGCGGCAACTGAAGTAAACGTCGCTTCGCGCTGCGATGGGGCCGCGGCACGACCGCGGCGGGGCCTTTCCGATCCGCTGGTCGGGCTCTCCCACGTCCGCCGTCGGCGCGCTACACTGTGCCCCTCAGCGTGGTACGAAAACAATGAGTCAAACCCCGGTCGATTTCGATTCGATGGTCAACCCGGCCAACCTGGCGTTCGTCGAGGACCTCTACTACCAGTTCTCCCAGGATCCCGGCTCGGTGGATCCCGCCTGGCGCGCCTACTTCGAGAGCCTGGCGGGCGACGGCGCTGCCGGCGCCGCGCCGCCGCCCCAGTCGTTCTCGCGCAGCATCTTCGCGCGCCGGACCAACGGGCACCGCGCCCAGACGGCCCCCGCGACCGTCAAGGTCAGCGCGGCGCCGCCCACCCCGCACGCCAGCAACGGCCACACGACCGCCAACGGCGACAGCAACGGCAGCGGTAACGCGGTGGCCGCGCTGCTGGCGGCGGCGGCCCCGCTGATTCGCAAGACCTCGTCGGTCAGCGCCGAGCGCGTGCAGCGCCTGATCGAGGGTTATCGCGAGATGGGACATCTCAGCGCCGATCTCGATCCCCTGGGCATGGTGAAGCGAAACGCCGGCGCCAGCCTGGATCTCGAGGCGTACGGCCTCAGCGAGGCGGATCTCGGCAACGTGTTCAGCTCGGAGAACGTGGCCGGCCCCGATCGCACCACCCTCGCCGATCTGATCGCGCTGCTGCGCGAGACGTATTGCCGCCACATCGGCGTCGAGCTGGCGCACCTGCACGACACCGAGCTGCGCACCTGGCTGCTGCAGCGGATGGAGGGGACGCGCAACCGGCTGGACCTCAGCTACGCCGAGCGGCGTCGCCTGCTGGAGAAGGTGGTCGACGCCGAGGTGTTCGAGCAGTTCCTGCACACGAAGTTCGTGGGCAAGAAGCGCTTCTCGCTGGAGGGCGGCGAGAGCGTCATCCCGCTGCTGGATCGCCTGGTCGAGCGCGCCGCCCGCCAGGGCGTGACGGAGATCGTCATCGGCATGGCCCACCGGGGCCGGCTGAACGTGCTGGCGAACGTCATGGAGAAGCCGGCGGCCCAGATCTTCGCCGAGTTCATGGACATGGGCACGGCCAGCAGCGCCGCCTCCAGCAGCGGCGACGTGAAGTACCACCTGGGTTACTCGGTCGATCGCGTGTACGGCGCGAACGGCACCAGCGCGCGGGTGCACCTGTCGCTGGCCTTCAACCCCAGCCACCTCGAGTTCGTGAACACGGTGGTGCAGGGCCGCGTGCGCGCCAAGCAGGACCGCATCGGCGACACCGTGCGCGAGCGGGCCCTGCCCATCCTGATCCATGGCGACGCCGCCTTCGCCGGCCAGGGCGTGGTGGCGGAGTCGCTGAACATGTCCGAGCTGACCGGCTACCGCGTGGGCGGCACCGTGCACGTCGTCATCAACAACCAGATCGGGTTCACCACCGCGCCCGAGAACGGCTACTCGACGACGTACGCGACGGACGTGGCGCGCATGCTGCAGATCCCCATCTTCCACGTCAACGGCGAGGATCCCGAGGCCATCGCGCACGTGGTGGACATGGCGGTGGACTTCCGCCAGCGCTTCCACCGGGACGTGCTGATCGAGGTGTGGTGCTATCGCAAGTGGGGCCACAACGAGGGCGACGAGCCCGAGTTCACCCAGCCCACGATGTACCGGGTGATCAAGAAGAAGGGCTCGGTGCACTCGGCTTTTCTCACCGCGTACCGCGGGCGCGCCTTCAGCGAGGGGACCGAGCTGACCGAGAAGGACGCCGACGAGATGGCGGCGGCGCGGCGGCACGTGCTCGACGCCGAGCTGGAGACGGCCAACAACCTCAGCAAGTCCTCGGAGCCGGTGCAGTACGTCGGGGCCTGGGCGCGCATGAAGGGCGGGGCGGACGCCTCGGTGCCGCTGGTGCCCACGAACATCTCGAAGCAGATGTTCCAGAACGTCTCGAAGGGGCTGGTGACGGTGCCCGAGGGGTTCACCGTCCACCCCAAGCTGACGGTGCTGAAGGACCGCGCCGCCATGGCCGCCGGCGAGAAGCCCATCAACTGGGGCATGGGCGAGGCGCTGGCCTTCGGCTCGCTGCTGGCGCAGGGCACCCGGGTCCGCATCTCCGGACAGGACGCGCGCCGCGGCACGTTCAGCCACCGGCACGCCGTGCTGGTCGACTACGAGAACGCCAGCCGCTACACGCCGCTGTCGCACGTCGGCGACTTCGTGGGCGGCTCGCAGGGGGCCTTCGAGATCCGCGACAGCCCCCTGTCCGAGGCGGGCGTGCTGGGCTTCGACTACGGCTACAGCCTGGACATGCCGGGCGGCCTGACCATCTGGGAGGCGCAGTTCGGCGACTTCGTGAACGGCGCGCAGGTGATCATCGATCAGTTCATCGTCTCGTCCGAGGCGAAGTGGAACCGGGTCAGCGGCCTGGTGATGCTGCTGCCGCACGGCATGGAAGGGCAGGGGCCCGAGCACTCCAGCGGGCGCCTCGAGCGCTTCCTGAACATGAGCGTCAACGACAACATCCAGGTCTGCAACCTGACCACGCCGGCGCAGCTGTTCCACGTCCTGCGGCGGCAGGTGCTGCGCCCCTATCGCAAGCCGTTGATCATCATGTCGCCCAAGAGCCTGCTGCGGCACCCGCAGGCCGTGTCGACCATCGAGGAGTTCACCGACGGGCAGTTCCAGTACGTGATCCCCGATCCCACCAAGCCCGATCCCGCCAGGGTGGGGCGGGTCCTGCTGTGCACCGGCAAGGTCTACTACGACCTGGTGGCGGCCCGTCAGGAGCAGAAGCGCGATGACATCGCCATCATGCGCATCGAGCAGCTGTATCCCTTCCGCAAGGAAGAGCTGATGAGCGCGCTGGGCGCCTACCGGCAGGGCACCCGCCTGATCTGGGTTCAGGAAGAACCCAAGAACATGGGCGCGTGGCCTTACATGAATCGGGAGCTGCCCGGACTGCTGCTGGGCAAGTTCCCCTGGACCTGCGTCAGCCGCCCTCTGTCGGCCAGCCCCGCCGCCGGCTCCGAGAAGCGCCACAAGATGGAGCAGGCCAAGCTGATCACGGACGCGTTCGGGCAAGGCGAATAGAAAGGTGACCAAATGTCTCTGGAACTGAAGGTCCCTGGCATCGGCGAGTCGATCCAGGAAGCCACCGTCGGGTTGTGGAAGAAGGCCGAGGGCGACTTCGTCGCCATCGACGAGCCGCTGGTCGAGATCGAGAGCGAGAAGGCGACGCTCGAGGTCCCCTCGCCCGGCGCGGGCGTGCTGAAGAAGATTCTGCGCAAGCAAGGCGACACCGTCACCATCGGCGAGGTGCTGGCCGAGATCGACGACGCCGCCAAGCCCGACGGCAAAGCTGATAAGGCCAAGGCCAAGCCCACCAACGGCGAGAAGCCGAAGTCGCCCGCGGCGGCCGTGGAGAGCACCGCTCCCGCCTCGCCGGCGTCGGCGGCGGCCGCCGTCGACACCAGCGGCGTCCGCGGTGGTCCGGCGGCGCGGCGCATGATGGCCGAGACGGGCCTGGGGGTGGAGGACGTGAGGGGCTCAGGGCGGGGCGGCCGCATCCAGACGCAGGACGTGGTGCGCGCCCTGGACGAGCGGAAGGCGCCCGACACGGTGGTGACACGACCGACGCTACCGCCCTCGGCCGACGAGGGTCAGGAGCGCATCGTCCCCATGACCCCGCTGCGCAAGACCATCGCGCGCCGGCTGGTGGAGGCGAAGAACACCGCCGCGATGCTGACGACGTTCAACGAGATCGACATGTCGAACGTCCTGGCCCTGCGCGAGAAGTATCAGGAGCGCTTCACCAAGCAGCACGGGGTGAAGCTGGGGTTCATGTCCTTCTTCGTGAAGGCGGCCATCGAGTCCCTGCGTAGCTTCCCCGCCGTGAACGCCGAGATCCGTGGCACCGACATCGTCTACAAGGACCACTACGACATCGGCGTGGCGGTGGGTGGCGGCAAGGGCCTGGTGGTGCCGGTGGTGCGCGAGGCCGACCGGATGTCGTTCGCCGATCTGGAGAAGACCATCGCCGGCCTGGCGGTGCGCGCGAAGGAAAACAAGCTGCAGATGCCGGAGCTCGAGGGGGGAACGTTCACCATCTCGAACGGCGGCATCTACGGCTCGATGATGTCGACGCCCATTCTCAATCCACCCCAGAGCGGCATCCTGGGCCTGCACGCCATCCAGAAGCGGGCGGTCGTGGTCGACGACGCGATCGTCATCCGCCCCATGATGTACGTGGCGCTGTCCTACGACCACCGCCTGGTCGACGGCCGGGAGGCCGTGCAGTTCCTGGTGCGGGTGAAGGACTGCATCGAGACGCCCGAGCGCATCCTGCTCGAGGTCTGAGGCCCGGCCCGGCGGGGAACCGGTCGCGGCGGGTGCATGGGCCCCGCCGCGACGGTCAGCCGGAGCGCGCCGCCCCCCGCACCATCTTCGCCACGGTGTCGATCCAGGAGGGCTCGGCGTTCAGCGAGGGGACGAGGAGCAGGTCCTCGCCGCCCAGCGAGCGCCACTGAGCCTGGGCGCGAATGCCGATCTCCTCGACGGTCTCCAGGCAGTCGGCGACGAAGGCCGGGCACAGGATGGCGAGGCGCTTCTTTCCCGCCTTCGCCAGCTCGGGCAGCACCAGATCGGTGTAGGGGTGGATCCAGGGCGTGCGCCCCAGCCGCGACTGGAAGGCGACCGAGTGGCGCTCGGCCGGCAGCGCCAGGCTGGCCGCCAGCGCCCGCGTGGTCGCGAAGCAGTGCGCGCGGTAGCAGTACTGGTTCGCCGGACCGATGGCGTCGCAGCAGCCCGGCTTCGCCAGGCAGTGGCTCTGCGTGGGATCGCTCTTGCGCACGTGGCGCTCGGGCAGGCCGTGATAGCTGAACAGCACGAAGTCGGGACGGAACGCGTCGAGATGCCGGCGAGCCACCTGGGCGAAGGACGCGATGAAGCCCGGATCGTCATAGAACGCCGGAATCGTCTCGATGGCGGGCACGTTCCAGGCCTTGCCCAGGAGCTCGTAGACCCGATCGAGCGCCGAGCCGGTCGCCGCCGACGAGTACTGCGGGAACAGCGGCGCCACCACGATCTTCGCGGGACTGGCCGCCAGCAGCTTCGTCAGCGCCGAGGGGATGGAAGGCGCGCCGTACCGCATGCCCAGCTCGACGACGTATCCGGGGCCCAGGGCGGCGCGAACCCCCTCGGTGAGCCCGCGGCTGTGAAACAGCAGCGGAGAGCCCGCCTCTCCTTCGCCCCAGATGGACTGGTACGCGCGCGCCGACTTCGCCGGTCGAAACGGCAGGATGACCAGGTTCAGCAGCGCCCAGCGGCCCACCGGGTTCAGGTCCAGCACGCGCGGGTCGCTGAGGAACTCGCGAAGGTAACGCCGGACGTCGGCCACGGCCGGCGAGTCGGGCGTGCCCAGGTTCAGAAGCAGGACGGCGATGGGGTTGTCAGCCACGGGGTGAGCGTAGTCGATCCTCGACCTCCCCTGTACAACGGCCGCACGGCCCCCGCGGTAACCGTCCGCAACGTCGAAGCGGTGCACTCAGTGCGGCGACCAGATGCACAGGGCGTTGTCGGCGCCCACGATGATGCGTCCCTTCACCGCGATGGGCGACGTCCACTGGCGAACGCCCGGGCAAGTGTCGCCGCTGGTGAAGACCGCCGCGCCGGTGGCGCCGTCCAGGCCCGTCAGCTGACTGTTGTTGATGATCCACACGATGGGATCCGAATGACCGTCCGTGGTCGTCACGATGGGCGTGGGCGCCGACGAGCTGTTCACCACCTTCAGCGGCGCGCACCACTCCACTTGCGGCGCCGGCGGCGCGCCCGCCGGCAGCAGCACCGACATGATGGCCCGGCCCTTGATGCTGGTGCCGTCGGGGCAGATGGGCGACGTCTCGGTCGTCAGCACGACGTGCGTCCCCGCCGCGTCCGTGTAGGCGGCGGGGACGGTCCGCACCAGCATGCCCTCCGTCGGGCCGGCGAACTTGAAATCGACGACCTGCCCGCCCAGGCCGCCCAGATTGGCGGCGTCGAGCATGTACATGTGTCCGTCCTTGGCCAGCGCCAGCACGTACTTCGACGGCGTCGCGCCCGGGACCTCGACGTAAAGGGCGTTGCTGGCGCCCAGGTCGTAGTCGTTCGTGCCGTCCATGGCCTGCCAGCGCGTCGGATAGAAGACGTTCTTGTTCGACGACCTGTCGACCGTGGCCATCCCGGTCAGCCGCACCACCTCCTCGCTGTCGAGGTGACTGGTGGGCGCGGTGAGGCCGGTGTTGTTACCGGTCACCGCGAACACGCTGGTCCCGTCGGACGGCAAGCCGCCGGGGGCCCACACGGCCTCGCCGTCGCCCTGGGTGGCCCAGGCGCCGGTCTTCGTGGCGTCGGCGGTATCGACGGCGATCACCCAGCCGTGGTACTCGCCGCAGTCGCCGCTGTGTCCGCCGTAAGCGACGTACAGGATGCCGTTCACCAGGCTGAGGGCGGCGCGCTGGTTCTGGTACGCGACCATCGCGCCGAACGACGTCGCGCCGGCGGCCAGCTTCGTCACGTCGACGGGCCAGCCGCCCGAGGTGACGTCCGAGCCGTCGTCCAGCGCCAGCGCGTGGATCTGGTGGCCCGAGATCTCGGTGGTGCCGACGGCGCCCGCCACGTAGATGCGGCGCGCGTTCAGATCGATCACGGGCGTCGAGAGGATGCCCAGCGGGTGGATGTTGCCGCACTTCGCGCCGCTGGCCTGGTTCGCGGCCGGCGCGCTTCCCACGTTGGTCATCCAGACGGTGTGACCGTCGGTCTCGTCCAGGGCCAGCACGTCGTTGCCGGTGGTGGCCACGATGAAGACGCCCTTGCCATCCGGTCCGTTCTCCACGTACAGCGGCGACGCCCACATGCTGCCCGAGAAGGGCACGGTGGCGTCCATCGATTTCTTCGCCGTGCCCATGACGGCCGCCTTGGCCAGATCGGGCTGCGTGAACAGGCCGTCGCGGGACGCGTGATTGTTACGCTGCAGGACCGAGCTGTCTCCCGAAGACGGCGCGCCCCCGCTACCCGGAGACGCGCTTCCACCGGAACCCGACTTCGCCCCCCCGCTGCCGCTGGCCATGCTGCCGCCCGAGCCGTTGCCCCCGGAGCCGCTGCCGACCGGTCGTCCGCCCGAACCGCCGCTGCCGACGGCTCGTCCGCCCGAGCCGCCGCTGCCGATGGCTCGTCCGCCCGAGCCGGTGCCGCCCGAGCCGCTGCCTCCCGAACCGGCACCACCGGAGCTGCTACCGCCCGACCCGCTGTCACCTTGCGTGCCCCCGCCACCGCTGCCACCCGAGCTTCCCTTCGAACACGCCAGTGCCAATGCGACTGTCAGGACCAGGACGTTCTTCTTCATTCCGTGATAGGCCTCGCAGCGTTAGGGCAACTGCTCTCACAATCTTGTCAAGATTCGTGAGATCGGCCGAGGAAATGCGGCGCTGTCCGCGCGCCGCCCACCGTCGGTGGCGCGGGACCGAATAAGGTAACTGCCTCGGCGCGCCGACTGCTTCCGGGGCGTTACCCGGCGACGCGAAAGCGCCCGGTGCGGGTCATCGACGTCGTGCGCGGGCTGCCGCCGCGGGCGTTCTTCTGCGCGCGCTTGTCCTCGTACATGCCGGCGTCCGCCGCGTCGATCATCTTCTCGCAGCTCTCCGAGATCTCGGGGTAGCTGGCGGCGCCGATGCTGAGGCTGACCGGGATGGCGCGGCCATCGTTGGCCTCGGCCAGCTTCTGTCGCAGGCGTGCGATGACCAGCTGGCAGTCGGTCTGGGACAGGTCGGGCAGCAGCACCATGAACTCGTCGCCGCCCGTCCGGCAGGGGACGTCGTGCGTGCGCAGCTGCGTGCTCAGGAACTCGCCCACCCACTTCAACATGGCGTCGCCCGCCTGATGTCCGTGCTCGTCGTTGATCTCTTTGAACCCGTTGATGTCGATGACCGCAACGGAGAAGCGACGATCTCTGCCGGCGCGGCGGGAGCGGCTGAACTCCTCCCGCAGGCGCTCCTCGAAGAAGCGCCGGTTCCACAGCCCGGTCAGGGGATCCCGGTAAGCCATCGAGCGGAATACCTGAAGCTTGGCGACCTCGCGCTTCAGGGTGGCGTTCTGACGAGCCAGCCGGGCGATCTCGGCCTCAAGCCCCGTGGCCGGGACGGTCGTCGTGGTGGATGGCTTCTTCCGTGTCATCTGCAGGTTCATGGGGTCCCTTCCGTGGCGTTGCAGGCTTCACCCGGTCTTCTAGGCAAGGGCCGTGCCGCGTCCGGAAGCGAATCCCGTAGCGGAAAACACGAAAATGATACCTGCAAACGCGGCGTCGCGACAGAAAACTGGCGCGTCGTCCGGCCACGGAAGTCCCGCAGCCGCGCCGCCGTCGTCTCCCTGACGTAACACCGGCGGGCGGCGCCAGAGTCCCGGAGTGTGCACCTGCGTCAGCGGAGCAGCGCCCCCCACCGCGACAGGATCCAGGCGGTGGCCCGGTCGCGGTGCGTGTAGACGGAGAATTCGTCGTTCGGCTCGCGCACGTCGGGCAGCAGCTGCCACATCAGGCCCAGCGGCCCGCCGCTCTCTCCGAACAGATGGCTCAGCCAGGCGTCGTAGCGCACCGCCCGTTCGGCGTCCGGTTCGATGGTGCCACACTCTCCCAGGTAGGCCACCTTGCCGTACACGGCGGCGATCGCCTGATGGCGCGAGATCCAAAGCCGGGTGTCGCCTTCCGAGGCGAGGCCATAGCTCTTCGGGTAATAGTGATAACTCAGTAGATCCAGCTCGCCCAGCGCCGCCAGCTTCGAGAAGCTGGTCCCCTCGTCGCCGCGCACGGGATAGTCGTTGGAGAGCCCGGCGTAGGCGTCGCGGTCGTCGTCGAAGCCCTCCCCGCCATCGGCGATCAGGTGGCGCGGGAACTCGAGGCGCAGGAACGCGGCCAGCTCCCGCACGGTGTCCACGTAGTGCGTGGTGCCCCGGCAGCTCGAGCAGCGCAGCTCGTTCCCCACCTCCCAGGCCAGGATGGCGGGCTCATCGCGATAGGCGACGCCGGTGAACGTGTTCACGCGCGCCGCCAGCATCGTCACGTAGTCCTTCCACCACTGCCGCAGCCGCGCGTCGTGGAAGAAGTCGTCGTGGGTGTGCACCACGCCGTCCTCCTTGGAGGCCCACGAGGCGTAGGCCGCCAGACCCCCGTAGTCCGCCCAGTTGTTCACCAGCGGCACGATCACCCGGATGCCGCGCCGCTTGGCCTCCCAGATCGCCTGGTCCAGCCCGCGCAGGCCCGACTCCTGGAAGTCATGCGGACCGTTGCGAATGGTCGAGCGATCGCTGCCGTCGTTGAAGCCCCACAGCCGCGCCACCGGCAACGACAGGCACACCAGATCGTCCAGCACCTCCGTCACCGCGTTCGACAGCTTGGCGTCCCCGTCCTGCTGCGCGTACGTGAACAGCTGCTGCAGGTAATAGACGTTGGATCCGGTGGCCCGATAGGGGGTCAGCCACTCCGTCACCAGGGCCCCCTCGCGCAGCCCGATGAAGCCGGCGATGGGCGGCAGGGGAGGGCACCCGGTGGCGGGGATCGACTCGGTGACGCTGATGCGATCCGGCTCGGGCGCGCGCCGCCTGCACCCCGGCGCCACCGAGGCGATGGCGGCGACCAGCAACGCGCATGAGGGGCGAAGGTTCATGGCGGGAAGACCCGCTGTCCGAAGGCGGCTACCCCTCCAGCGTAGCGCAGCTTGGCTGCGCGGCGCTCATCGACCGAGGTCGGGGACCCGGGGCAGGTCGGAAGGGGATGGCGTGAAGAAGCAGGCGGCGCGGAACTGCTGTCCGAACGGGGTCACGAACAGGGACAGATACTGCACGTCGGCCACGATGGTCTCGGACAGGGGCCCGATGCGCACCGTCGGTTGGGCCTCGATGCGGGCGCGGGCGGCCGCCACCGTGGGGTGGTTCTCCAGCTCCTCGAACATGCGCGTGTCGTCGGTGACGCGGGTGGGACGCAGCTCGGTGAACCCCAGCCGCGTCAGGTTGTCCAGGTACGCCGGCGTGCGCGCCGGGCGCCGGCAGCCCGCCTGCTCGCCCAGCAGGCTGAAGTGGTGCAGCTCGACCCGGCTGGCGCCTCCGTGGCGAAGGCGCGACGAGACCGACAGCACCGGGAAGGGGCCCGTCCCTTCCAGCCGCCGCAGCAGCAGCAACTCGTCGTCGTTGACCTGCCCCAGCAGGTCCAGGAACGCGGGATGAACGTCCTCGGCGACGTCGCGATCCATGGTCGCGGTCAGCAGCGACAGATAGCCGTCGCGCACGGCGCCCTCGCTGATGACCATCCCCGCCAGCGCCTTCAGCGCCAGCGTCGGGTTGGGCGCCTGCCGCCGCGCCGGAGGAATGGCCGCCCCTCGCTGGCCCAGCGCCACCAGCAGTCCCGGCAGGCCGCGCGCCGTCTGCGGCAGGGCCACCGCGGGCCCCAGCGCCACGCGGGCCAGGGCCCGCAGGCCGGCGCCGCGCTCGCTGCCGGACCCTCCCGGGCGGTTCATCGATGGCGGGGCGATCAGATCCTTCACGACGCGGGTCAAGGCGAACATAGATGACGCTGAATATATCCGGTTCAGCCGCGCTGTCTCCTATCGCGCTGGTGGCCTGGTGTCGGATGACATCGCACAGGTTTCGTCGCGGGAACTGGCGAAACGATCGAGTTTTTTGGGGGCTCCGCGGTTCGCCCCTAGGATGGTTTTCCTCGGTGCGCGGGGCAGTCGATCTCACCATGGCCCGTTTGCTGACCGACGTGTCGGCGGGCCTCCGTGTGTTGAAGAGCCGGGACGGCCTGGCGCTGACGGAGAGCCAGATCCGCGAGCGCGCCCACAACATCGTCATGGGCCTGCTGATGAACTATCGCATCGAGGCGCTGGACGACGACGAGCCGTCCCTGGAGGCCGATCCCGCGGACAGCTTGTTCGAGGGCGCGCCCGTCACTGGCCAAGGCTGACCGGACAGTCCGGCGGCGGCACCATGGCGTCCTTCGCCGCGATGGTCGACAGCACGCAGCCCAGGCGGGCCTGGTAGCTCGCCAGGGGGTACCGCTCGGGTACGTCGTCGTGGTCGGCGCCGGGCACCAGGACCAGCTTCGAAGCGTGGCTGGGGACCGCCGCCAGGTGGGCGTCCCGCAGTTGCTGCGAGTAGGCCGGCATGACGTACGAATCGGCGTCGCCGTGCAGGGCCAGGTAATCGGCGTCGACGCCCCGGATCTTGGTCAGGCTGTCCCAGGTGGACCGCGCCACGAAGCCGGGAGGCAGATCGACGTAGACGCCGTCGTGCACCAGCGCCGCCACCGAGGTGAACGCCGACTCCGTCACCAGCGCGCCGGGGGGCACCAGGGCGCCACCGCCGCTCTGCGAAGCCGCCAGCTGCACCGCGAACGCTGCGCCCAGCGAGCGCCCGTACACCACGATGTGGCTGGGGGCGACCGGCGTGACCCCGTCCACCGGCGCCGAGCCGACCGCGGCGCCCCAGATCGCCTTCACGTCCAGCTCGATGCCTGGCTGGTCGGGGCTGCCGGTGGACAGGCCGTAGCCCCGCACGTCCACCGCCAGGATGTTGCAGCCGAGCGGATACAGGTATTCGAGGCGCGGCCACGACGTGCCCACGTCGTTGCCACGACCGTGAAAGTAGATCAGGGTGATGTCGGGATGGGCCCCGCCCGCCGGGATGAAGTAGCCCTGCAAGGTCTGGCCGTCGGAGGAGGGAATCACCACGGCGGTCGCCGCTGGGATCACCGCCGTCGAGAGCCGATACCCGCCCGCCGGCGCCTTCACGGGATCGTAGAGGACGTCGTCCAGCTTGGGCGGACTGCAGTTACAGGCCAGCGTGGCCAGCAGGCCCAGCATCGCCGTCGCCAGGGTCGTCGGCAGCCTCATGGCACACCGTCCAGGTAGCCGCGGAAGCCGAGCAGCACCGACAGGTAGCCGCGCGAATCGGGCGCGATCCAGTCGGGCGCCGCAGGCCCCGTGTCGTGATAGGGCGCCAGCCACTTCGCCTCGAGCGCGATGCCCAGATGAGCGGTGGCCTTCAGCTCGCCGCCCAGCAGCGGACCGGCCAGAACCCGGGTGGCGTCGAGGGAATGGCCGGAGACCACGGCGCAGTCGGCGCCCGCGTACAGCAGGTGGCCAGCGCCCAGCTTCCAGGCGGCGACGGCGGTCGTCTGGGGAGCGACGCGGGTGTTGGTGAGGTTCGTCAGCACGTGCACCGACTGGGCGATGGTGACCGCCGGAACGGCGCGGCTGTCCGACCACAGCAGCGGATGATAGGCCAGGCCGGTTGAAAAGTGCGCCACGCCGAAGATGGCCGCCGTCACGTCCACGTCGCCGCTGACGTCGACACGGTCGGTGGCGCCGAACCCGCCGCCCACCATGGCGATGGGCAGCGCGGCCGGTTTTCCGTCGAGCTTCACCAGGGGACCGCCCAGGGAGCCGTGGATGTCCGCGTTCCCCTCGCCCAGCGGACGCACGGACGTGGTGGTGCCGCAGCCCGCGGCGGCCAGGGCGAACCCGAGCGCCAGCGTGAGGGCCGGGCCCGTCATCCAGATTCGCGCCGCTCCGGTCACGCGCCGTGGGCCCGTTCGGCGATGGCCACCAGCTTGTCGGTCAGCGCGTCCAGCTTCGCGTCGACCACCCGCCGCGCCGGGTCCGCGTCGTAGTAGCCCAGGATCTCCTGCACCCCGCGTGAGAAGGGGATGTCGCAACGGAAGTCGGGCACCAGGCCTTTGATCTTGCTGTTGTCGAAGATCATGCTGTGGGTCTTGTCGCCCAGCAGGCTGGCCCCCCACTCGGGGTCGTGCCTGGCGATGACCGCCGACGGCAGGTGCACGATGTCGGCGCGCGTGCCGGCGGCCTGGGCCAGCAGCTCGTGGATCTGGTTCCAGCTCAGCCACTCGTCGGAGGTGATGTGCACCGCCTCGCCGATGGCGCGCGAGTGGCCGAGCAGGCCCACCAGCCCCTTCGCGAAGTCCTCGTGGTGGGTCAGCGTCCACAGCGACGTGCCGTCACCATGCACCAGGACCTTCTTCCCCCGGCGCATGCGATCGACCACCGTGTAGCCGCCGTGGCAGGGGAACAGCGTCCGGTCGTAGGTGTGCGAGGGGCGGACGATGGTGAACGGGAACTTCTCCTCACGGTAAGCGCGCAGCAGTCGCTCCTCGCAGGCGATCTTGTCGCGCGAGTAGGCCCAGAACGGGTTGTCCAGCGGCGTCGACTCGCGCACCGGCAGCCCGGCCGGCGGCGTCTGGTAGGCCGAGGCCGAGCTGATGAACACGAACTGGTGCGTACGGCCGCGGAACAGCGCCAGGTCCGCCTCGATGTGGGCCGGCGTGAACGCGATCCAGTCGACGACCGCGTCGAACCGGTGGTCGCCCAGCGCGCGGCGGGCCGACTCGGGATCGCGGATGTCGCCGTTCAGGAGCTTGATGTCGGACGGCACGGGGCGCGAGGTCTTCCCCCGCCGCAGGTGAAACAGCTCGATGCCGCGGGACACCGCCAGGCGCGAGGACGCCGAGCTGATGATGCCGGTGCCGCCGATGAACAGGACCTTCATGGGCGACGACAATAACTCAGGGCGCGCCGATTCTGGCGTGACCAGGGTCGGAATCCCGGCGGCGCTACTGCTTCTGGAACGCTTCGGACGGCGGCAGCTCGAGCTGGTTGCGGGGCAGGCCCGACCACCAGGCCAGCTCGACGCCCAGCGTGCCGACGAACGCGGAGGCGGTGTCGCCGGGCACGAAGCGCGCCTCGATGCGGGGCGTGACGGCCCACCCGCCGGTCAGACGGTGGGTGAAGAACCAGCTGTAGTCCAGGCCCAGGATGTAGCCGGCGCCCGCCGTTCCCCGCAGGGACGCGTTCTTCACCCCGTCGGCGCGGATGCTGATGGTGTCGACGCCTGTCCCGGCGTGGATGACCAGGTTCCGTACCAGCTCCCACTGGCCCTCCAGCTCCATGCCGAACAGGCTGGCCGTCTGACCGTCGCCCTTGGCGGTGCCGAAGTGGAACTGCAGCCCCAGGCCGAACCGGCGCGTCACCAGCTGGCCGAAGCGCAGCGAGAACTCGCCGCCGGTCCAGACGCCGTAGCTGTAGTTGTCTTCCCAGACCTTCACCGGGCCGGCGTGGTAACCGAGGCCGATGTAGTAGCCCTGATGGGCGGCCGGGGCCTCGATGGCCTGCGCGGCGGCCGGCCGTTCGCCTGCCAGCAGCGTCACGCCCGCCGTCGCGAACAGCAGCGCCGCCAGCGTCGCTGGGCCGCACCGCCGGCTGATCGGGGACCGCATCTACAGCTCTCCCTTGATGCCCAGGATGGGCAGGATGGGCAGCCCCTGCTGCGGGTTCGACTTCCGGAAGTTGAAGTTGTAGTCGAAGTCTTCCGTGTTGGCGCGGTTGTAGACGTTCTGCACGTCCAGGTAAACGCCCAGGATCCAGCTCTTGTAGATCCAGCGCTTGTCGACGCGCAGATCCAGCTGGTGGAACAGCGGCAGCCGGGCGCTGTTCACGGCGCCGTAGGTCGCGTAGTAGCGATCGTTGCTGGCGCTGTACACGGCCCCCGTGACCGGCGTGATGGGGTTGCCGCTGACCAGGCGGAAGCGGCCGCCGACCTGCCAGTTGCGCGGCAGCTGGTAGCTGCCCAGCACCGTGAGGATGTGTGTCTGGTCGTAGTCGAACAGCCGCCAGCCGGTGGTGCCGCTGTCCTGGCGGGTGGCGTGCGACAGCGTGTAGGCCAGCCAGCCGCTGAAGTTGTTGGTGAAGTCATGGCGCACGATCAGCTCGAGACCGACGGCGCGTCCCTTGCCGCCGTTGTCGTACAGCAGCGGCCGGGACATCCCCGTCATGGGATCCGTCTGGGTGCGATCGGTGCGGCTGACCAGATTGTAGATGTCCTTGTAGAAGCCGGTGAAGTCGATGGTGACGTAGGGCCGTGGCTTGAACTCGAACCCGGCCGAGTAGTGAATGGCCTTCTCGGACTTCAGGCCGGGGTTGCCGAAGTTGGGGTCGACCTGATCGGGCGTCGGATCCTGCGAGAACAGCCCGATGCCACCCTTCAGCGTCACCTTCTCGGTCACGCCCCAGCGGCTGGTGATGCGGGGCTGCAGCACGCTCTCCTGGGCCAGCGTCAGGTAGTCGAAGCGCAGCCCGGGCAGGATCAGCAACTTCTCGGTCGGCTTCACCTCGCCCTCCACGTACACGCCCGGCGACAGCCCCAGCACACCCTTGCGGTCCGTGGTGTGGGTCATGGTCAGGTCGGGCATCTGGGGGGGCTGGCCCTCGACGGGGGGAAGCGGCGCGCGCACGAAGGCGTCCGTCTTGCTGAACAGGAAGTCGACGCCGCTGACCAGCGTGAAGTGCTGCCCCTGCTTCCAGCGGACGTTGTCGCGGATCTGCGCCGTGTAGGTGTTCAGATCGAACTCCAGCTGTCCGAAGCTGGCGTTCACCCAGTTGCGCCCCTGGGCGATCTTGAACGAGTTCTCGAAGACGTCGTTGGGGATGAAGTTGTAGGTGATCAGCGTGCGATAGAACGTCGTGGAGAACGACAGCTGGTTGTTGCTGATCTGCGCGGTCAGCGCCCCCGGGTTCTTGAACAGCAGCTCCAGGCGATCGTCCGAGCCGAAGAAGAACAGGCGAAGGTCGTGGGCGGGCGAGGGGCGGTAATTGCCCAGCACCTGGTAGTCGTAGTAGCGCGGCGCCGTGATCAGGTTGACCGGCGCGTCGCTGGGGACGGCGGCGTTCAGCAGGAAGTCGATGTAGCTGCGTCGCGCGGCCACGGCGAAGCCGCCCTTGTCGCCGGCGAAGGGCGCCTCCAGGTAGAAGCCCGAGTCGAACAGGTTGATGTCGACGTAGCCGCCCACCTTCTTGGGCTGCAGCTTCTTGATGCGGATGTCGACCACGCCGCCGGTGGCGCGACCGTATTCGGGCGAGAAGTTGCCGGGATAGAACTCCAGCGAGTCGATCACGCCCACGGGCAGCACCGTGCGCAGCGCTCCGAAGTGATAGATGAGCGGGATCTCGGCGCCCTCGGTGAAGATCTTCGAGTCCTGCGGTGACGAGCCGCGGATGATCAGCAGGCCGGTGAGGGGCGGCGGCCGCGCCACGCCGGCGAAGTTCTGCACCACGGCCAGCGGATCCCCGAACGTGCCCGGCACCTTGTCCAGCTCCTGGGCGGTGATGACGGTGCGGCTCACCTCCTTGCGCGGGCGGGTGGAGGTGACGGTGACGTCGTAGGGGTTGTAGGACCCGCGCTCGACGTAATAGACGACGTCGACGCGCTCGCCCGCCTTGATGGTCTCCGTGGTGCGGTAGGGATAGAAGCCGGGCGGCTCGATGAGGATCTTCCAGTCGCCGGGCGTCAGATCGAAGAACTGAAAGGCGCCCTTCGAGTCGGAGGTGGCCTCGAAGCCGAGGGGCTTCTCGCCGTCGTCGCGGAACACCGTCACCAGCATGCCCACCAGCGGAAGGCGCGTCCCCCGCTCGCGCAGGACGCCCGAGAAGTTCACCACGCCGGGCGGCGCAGGGGCCGGGGCCTCGGCGGGGGCGGGCGCACCGGCGTCGGCGGCAGGCGCCTGCTCGGGGGGCGCCGGTGGCGGCGGCGCCTTCGGCTTCAGCCGGAACTTGTACTTGTAGCCGATCTGCACGGCGATCTTCTTGCCGTCCATCTCCGCCGGCTCGAACTCGAACTGCTGGGCGGCCACGATGGCCGCCTCGTCGAACCCCATGCCGGGCGGGTTGGCGGGCTCGGTGATGCCCACCGAGTCGACCTTGCCGTCGGCGTTGATGTCCAGCAGCAGGGTGACGTCCGCCTCGAGGTTCTTGTCGAGCGCCTCCTTGGGGTACTCGGCCTCCACGAACTTCGTTTGCTTGGGAAGCTTCGTCAGCTTCTTCGCCTCGACGCCGCCGTCGGGGGCAGCCTCCTGGGGGCGCGAGGGGATCCCCAGGCCGTCCTGGCCGCGCGCCGCCCCGCCGCCCGCCGCCGAGAGGGCCAGGATCGCCACCAAGAGGGCGCGCCGCCGCCCCCGGGACGCTGCGGCGGCCATCTGTCGATTGGTCCGGATCATCGCTTCAGGGGGCCGTTCCCAGGGTGACAGTGCCGCCCGTCCAGGCCGCGCCGCCCCGGTTGTCGTGCAGCACGGCGAACACGCGCGCGGTGGGGTTCGGATAGTCGTGGGTCCCGGCGGGCGTCCAGGTGTTTTGCAGCATGTCGCGGAAGGCGGTGCTGCCCGCGATGTAGCTGGTCCGCTGGTCGTGGGTGTCGCCCGTCTCCACGAACCAGGTGGTGAACAGGCGCTCGGTGGTCGGCGCGCCGTCGTTGCTGGCGTCGGGGTACACCTCGGCCGCGCTCGGGTCGACGTCGATGCTGAGGGGTGTGGCCACATCCCGGGGGATGACCACCGCGCCGGAGTCGTCGAGGGGCGTGGGATTTCCCGCCACGGTGACGTTCAGGCCGGTGATGGCGGGGTTCGCGTTCGCCGGCGTCGAGGCGTCCTGTCGGAGCTTCAGCTTCTGCACGGCGGTGACGCTGTCGGTGGCGGTGGTCACCGTCAGCGTGACCTGGGTCGAGAAGCCGGCCGAGCAGTCGACGAGGTTCATCGTCGGCACGTTGGGCAGCATGTTGTTGCACACGTACGTGAACACGGTGGGATCGATGCTGTTCGTGAACGTGGCCGTCGCCCCGGTGCCCAGCTCGAACGACGGGAACGGCGGGAGACCGGCCGCCTGCACCAACGCGGTCAGGTCCGCCTCCTTCAGCAGGCACCGGTAACCCTCCGAAGCCGGCGCGGCCAGCGGACACCAGGTCCAGTGGTACGTCAGCGTGGGGTCGGGCGTGGGCGTGAACACCAGGGCCGACAGCGTCGTGCTCTCGCCGATCATCGGGGTGGGCGGCTCGGCCTGGACGCCCAGCACGCGCAGCGCGGTGATGCGATTGAACGGCGCGAAGTCCGGGCGGCAGCCAGCCGCTCCGACGGACGAAGCAGCGAGCGACAAGGCCAGCAGCGCGCGACGGAAGCCCATGGTCATTCGTCCTCGAGCCGGAAGCGATACATATAACTGAGAGTGAACGCCATCGGAACGCCCGCCCGCGTGGCTGGCTCCCACTCTTGCTCCAGCGCCGTCTTGCGCGCCGCCTCGTCGAACTCGGGGTACGGCGACGGCTTCAGGATCTTGACGCTGGTGACCTTGCCCGCCTCGCTGATGTTCACCAGCACGGTGACGTCCCCTTCGATGCCCTGGCTGCGCAGCACCGGCGGGTAGGGGGGCTGCTTCTGCTTGCCGCCGCGCGGGGTGGGCTTTCCATACTGGACGCCCGCCACCGGGATGCGGCTGGCCACCTGGTTCGTGCGGGTGGGCCCGCCCGCCGCGGGCAGCGTCGACGTGCCGGTGGGCGCGGGCCCCACGTCCTTGGGCGCCTTCGCCTGCTTGTCGGTGTCGCCCATGCGGGTGTTGCCGACGGCGAACGACGGCCCCTCGCCGCCCTCCGTCGTCGACTCCAGACTGAGCCCGACCACGCGGACCGGCGCCGCCTTGGGCGGGGGCGTCGGCGTGGCGGGAGGTGGTGGCGCCTTCACCTTGGGGGGCGGCGGCTGGCGGGCAGGCTTCTCCACGGGAGCCGGCGGCTCCGGCACCTTCACCTCCGGGGGCGGGGGCGGGGGAGGCGGCGGTGGCGGCTCCTTCATCTCGATCGTGACATCCTGTTGCGGCGCCGGCGGGTGGCTGTTGCGGCCGATCAGGACGCCCAGCCCCACGGCGCCCAGGTGCACGGCGATGGAGGCCAGGGCCACCAGCAGCAGGATGCCCAGGCGCTTTCCGGCCGGGCCGCGCTCGTGCGCCAGCGGGTCGAAGGCGCGCTGCGCGGAGGTCAGCGGCCGCGTGGTGCGGGCCGCCACCAGCCGGCGGGCCTGCGCGCGCCGGGCCCGCTGGCGCTCTCCGAAGGCGCGCCGATCGCCGCGTCCCGTGCGGGGGCGGGCCTTGGCGGGGGAAGGAGAGCGCGTGGGCGTTTCCACTCGAACGATCCTCTGGCTAGGGGCTGGGCGGCGTCGCCGGCGCCGGGGCGGTGGCAGGCGCCGGCGCGGTGGGCGGCGCCGGTCCCCGTTCGATGTCGAGCGCGAAGGCGCTGATGCCGTTGTGCTTGACGGTGTCGATGATCTCGACGACACGGCCGTACTCGACGCCCTTGTCGGCGGAGATCACCGCCTGCGTCTTCGCGTTGGCCGTGGCCTCGCGCCGCACCACCTGCGCCGCCGCGTCCAGCGAGGGCAGCTTCTCGCCGTTCAGGAACAGCTCGTTCGACTTCGTGAGCAGGAAGTTCAGCGTGGAGGCCGTGGTGGCGCCGCCGCTGGCCGCCTTGGGCAGCTCCACCTTCAGGCTGGCCTTCACGATCGCCGCCGAGGTGAGCATGAAGATGACCAGCAGCACGAGCACGATGTCCACGAACGGAATGATGTTGATCGAGGCCAGCACGCCCTCTTCGTCGGGCATATCTCGCAGCTTTGCCACGGCCGCCTAGCCCTTCGTCGCCGGCGCCGTGTCGGTGGCCTTCAGCCTGGACAGCAACACGCCCCCCAGCGTCTGCGCGTTGGTGACGGAGTCCTTCACCCGCGCGCGAAACACGTTGTAGGCGATGACCGCGGGGATGGCGACCAGCAGGCCCATGGCGGTGGCCACCAGCGATTCGGCCAGGCCGGCCATGACCGCCGAGCTGGCGTCCGCCATGTTGGCGGCCAGATCGCGGAAGGACCGGATGATGCCCAGGACGGTGCCGAACAGACCGATGTAGGGCGCGTTGCTGGCCATGGTGGCCAGGAAGTTCAGCCGCTTCTCGTAGCGCGCCTTCTCCTGGCCCAGGGCCCCCACCAGCAGGTCCTCGACCGACTCGGGGCCCAGCGCGGCCGACTGCAGGCCCACCAGCACCACGTTCGTTTCCAGGGCGTCGTGCTTCTTCAGCAAGGCGGCGGCGGCTTCGAAGTCTCCCTTGTCCAGAGACTTCGACAGCTCGTCCCGCACCCGCGCCGAATCTAGCTTGCGCCGCCCGAAGAACGCCCAGCGCTCGAGCATGACGCCGATGGAGGCGAGTGACAGGAAAAGCAGCAGGTAGAGCACCCATTCCGAACGGAAAATGGGCAGGCCCAAGATGGTCTGGATCAGAGTGCCGGTCTGGTCGTGCATGCAGGACTTTCGGTTGGGCGGCCGTGAAGACGGGCGCGAGAGCGGCGGCAGGAGCCAATGGACAGGCGGGGAGGCCCCGAATGTCTAACACCGGCGGGCGGTGTCGGTGTCACCTTTAACATGACGGCAGGTGACGATTTCCTGGCTGGTATCGGGCTTTGCACTTCTTCACGCGCTCGTCGGTAGTCCCTTAACGAAGGGTGGTCATCCTGGTCATCGCAGCCCACCGCGAGGTCGTCTCAGGTTTCGGGCTGCGATCTTTGTACAGGAGAGAGCCATGATTGGTTGCCTGATCCTCGGAACTTTTGGCGCGTTGTTCGTGGCGAAGATGATTCGCCACCGCATGGGCTGGGCCTGCCACGGGCCTTACGGTCATCGGATGCATCACCTGCATCACGGGCCATGGGGGGGCTGGCAGGGCCCCGGCGGGTGGGGCCACCAGGGCTACGGCTGGGAAGGGGGCGCCGAGGACTTCGGTGAGGCCGGGGGCGGCTGGCGGGGCGGGCGCGGGTTCGGGCGGGACTACCTGATCTCCACCGTGCTGGATCGCATCGGGGCCACGCCGGTCCAGGAGCGGACGGTCCGCGCGGCGTTCGAGGAGTTCCGCGCCGAGGCCAAGCGCGCCGGCGGCGGGCAGGTGAAGGAGCTGCGCCGGGACATCTCGTCGGCGCTGCGCCGGCCGGGCTTCGACGAGGTCCTGCTGGGCGAGCTGTTCGCCCGCCACGATCGGGCCCTGGAGGACGTGCGCAAGGCCTTCGTCGGGTTCATGGCGAAGACGCACGACGCGCTGGACGAGGAGCAGCGCGCCCGGCTGGCCGACCTGATCGAGAAGGGCCCCCGCTTCTGGCGGGGCGGGTTCGGCTGGTAAAGTAAGCCCGTGGCGTTGCGGGTCCTTTGCATCGACGACGACGATCGTCTGTACCAGCTGCTCGCCAGCTATCTGGGCCCGAACGGCGTCACGCTGACGCACGCGCCGGACGGGCCCAAGGGGCTGGCCGCCCTGTCGAACGGCGTGTTCGACGCCGTGCTGCTGGACGTGATGATGCCCCGCATGGATGGGCTCGAGGTGTGCCGGCGCATCCGGCAGCTGAGCGGAGTCCCCGTCATCATGCTGACGGCGAAGGGCGACGAGGCGGACCGGGTGGTGGGCCTGGAGCTGGGGGCGGACGACTACGTGGCCAAGCCCTTCTCGCCGCGCGAGCTGCTGGCGCGCCTGCGGGCGGTCCTGCGGCGCAGCCAGCCCGCCTCGGTCACGAACGAGATCGTGGTGGGACAGGTGACGGTCGACGTGGGCGCGCGCAAGGTCAGCGTCGCCGGCGAGGGGATCGAGCTGACGGGCCTGGAGTTCGATCTGTTGATGGCCATGGTGCGGCGTCCCGGGCGCGTGGTGTCGCGCGAGACGCTGCTGGCCGAGGCGGGGCGGGGCGACGTCACGGTCAACGACCGCACCGTCGACGTCCACGTGTCGCACCTGCGGCGCAAGCTGGGTGACGATCCCCGGTCGCCGCGCCTGATCAAGACGGTGCGGGGTGTCGGCTACGTGTTCGCCGCCGACGGCCGCGCCGATGCGGAGGCCGACGCGTGAAGGCGCGCGGCCCCTTCGGACGCTTCCCCTGGCGCCATCACCGGCGGCGCCACGGGCCCGAGGGGGGGCCGCTGCCGTTCTGCATGCCGCCGCCGCCGCCGCTGCGGGGCCCGTTTCCGCATCATCCGCACTGGCACCCCATCCCCGACCGGGGGCCGTGGGATCGCGTGCACAACGAAGCGCACGGGCGCCGCCCCGGTTGGCGCCGCCGCATCCAGAACGAGCTGCACCTGTATTACGGCGCGCACCTGCACCGGAAGATCTTCCTCTCTTTCGGCGTCGTCATCCTGGTGACGGTGATCGAGGTGGCCCTGGTTCATCACGTCTTCCAGGGGACGGTGGGGCAGCGGCCCTGGCGCGCGTTTCTGTTCTTCGGAGTTCCGGTGCTGCTGCTGTGGTCGGCGTCGGGACGCCTGGCGCGCCGGATCTCGCGGCCGCTGTACGAGCTGACGCGCGTGGCGCAGAAGATTGGCGCTGGCGATCTGGGGGCGCGGGCGCCGCTGCCCCGCGACGCCACCGGCGAGATCGTCACCCTGTCGACGTCGGTGAACGACATGGCGGCCCGGCTGTCGGGCGAGCTGGCGCGCCAGCGGGAGTTGCTGGCGGCCGTGTCGCACGAGCTGCGCACGCCGCTGGCGCGCATGCGGCTGGTCATCGAGATCGCCCGTGAGGGAGGGCTGCGGCCGGACACGCTGAACGAGATCGAGCGCGAGACCATCGAGATCGACGCGCTGGTGGGTGAGCTGCTGGCCAGCGCCCGCCTCGAGTTCCAGGTGGTGTCCCCCAAGCCCCTGGACGCGGGTGAGGTGGCGGGGAGGGCCCTGGGACGGGCGGGAATCTCCATCGACCGGCTGCGGACGCCGTCCCAGCAGGACGCCGGCACCTTGAAGTTCACCGCCGATCCCACGCTGGTGGCGCGCGCGCTGGCCAACCTGCTCAGCAACGCCCGCAAGCACGGCGGCGGGCTGGAGGCCATGACGGTCAGCACGCGTCCCGGCTTCGTGCGCTTCGAGGTGGCGGATCGCGGGCCGGGCTTCGCGCCCGGCGAGGAGTCGCGGATCTTCAACTCGTTCTTCCGGGGGCGGCACGCCGATGCCGGCGACAAGACACCAGACGCCCCCGAGCACACCGGCTCGCTGGGCCTGGGGCTGTCGCTGGTCAAGCGCATCGCCGAGGCGCACGGGGGCGGCGTGTCGGCCACGAACCGTCCCGACGGTGGGGCCGTGGTGGTCCTGGAGCTGGCGGTCAATCCCCCCGTGGCGCCGCGCGCCGCGCGCGAGCCGAACGGGTAGCGGCGTTTGCGGCAGCGTCGGGGGGGAGACTTGCATCACCAGAGCGCTCGCGCGGATCTGCGGCGCGGCGTCTGCCGGGCGTTGCCCCTGCTGGCGCTTTTCCTGTCGCTGGGAGCGGGCGGGTGCAGTCACGACGCCCCCACCGGGCGGCGGGTGACGTCGGACACCGTCGTCGCCACGTTCGACCCCGTCGACCCGGCCTACCGCTCCCTGGTCCTCAGCCCCCGCCCGCACGGCGTGGCGGGGGCGCTGTCGTGGCACTTCGACGTGGTCGACGTCGACGACAACCGTCTCGACGGTCTGAAGACGCAGTGGCAATCGAGCGATCCGGCCGTGGTGACGCCGCTGTTCTCGGACGTCAACACGCGGACCACCAACGGCCGGTGGGAGACGGCGGTCGATCTGCGCGCGCTGGCGCCTGGGGATGCCGTCGTGACGGGGCAGGTGGTGGGGGCCAGGACGAAGGACGGCCTGCCGGTGACCGTCGCGTTGAACGTGCACGTGACCGGGCCGGGAACGTCCCTTGCCACCATGCCGGCGCTGCCCGCGGGGCTGGTCGACCCGGAGCCGCACCGGCGCGCCCTGGGACAGGATCTGGTCGCCGCCGGCGCCATCGCCCTCGACGCGGCCGGCGAGCGCATCGTCGGCGCAAAGCTCGACTGGGCCTGTGTGGGCGCCGCCGCCGACGCCGAGCTCGCCGCCAGCGACAGCCCCGGACATTGGAGCGGTGCCGGGTGTTCCCTGGCCACCACCGATGCCATCGGTCCCTATGTCTACGTGCGCGGCTATCGCGCCGGGCTGTTTGGTTTCCGCGTCTGGCTGGACGGCGCGCCGGAGGTGAGCGCCCTGGTGACGGTCGCCTTCCTGGATCCGGGCGCCGACCCGCGCGTGCACCTGGAGCTCTCGCCGCCCGCGGTGGCGACCGTGGCGGGCGGGCAGCGGCAGGTCACGGGCGTACTGGTCGACGGCGACGGGGCCCGCTATCTCGCCTCCAACCTGTCCCTGGAATCACGTGACCCCGCCGTCGCCGACCACACGGGGGACATCGTGATGGGGATCGTTTCGGGCGACCTGCCGGGGCAGACCGCGTCGACGACGTTCGCGGCGACGGCCGGGCCGCTCAGTGCCGAGCTGAGCGTCGTGGTGTACCGGGCGCCGGCCAGCGTCGTGGTGGCGCCCGCCCTGGTCCTGGCGCCCGCGACGCAGGGGATGGTGTCGGCGCTGCTGGTGGACACGGACGGCGTCACGCTGATTCCGCCGGACGCCACCACGCTGGCCTGGTCCACCGTGGACCCGGCGGTGGCGACGGCGGCGCCGGTGGGTGCCGGGGACACCGCCCTCATCGACGCCGTGGCGACGGGCATGACCGCCGTGCTGGTCACCACGGCCGAGGGGATGGTGGGCACGTCGCCCGTGACGGTGGCCGGGCCCGGCGATCTGGTGGTCACGGGAGGGGGCGGCGCCGGCAGCCTCGACTGCCCGGCCCGGCCCGCGGGGTGTCCTTGACGAGGGGGGCGTCCGCCGGCCTCAGGCCGGCGCGTTCCAGCCGCCCACCTCCTCCACCAGCTGATCGGCCTCGGCGGGACCCCACGTTCCGGGCTCGTAGTCGTACAGCGGGCCGGCCTCGTACAGGATGGGATCGACGATGGCCCAGGCGGCCTCGACGACGTCCTGGCGCGCGAACAGCGTGGCGTCGCCCGCCATGGCGTCACCCAGCAAGCGCTCGTAGGCGTCCATGCGCCCCTCCTTGCCCTGCTCGGGCTCCTCGGTGACCGACAGCTCGACGTCGCGCCCGTGCATGCCTTCGCCGGCTGCCTTGGCCCGCGCCTCCATGGCGATCGACACCTTCGGGCTCAGGCGGAAGCGCACCGAGTTGCCCTGTCGGGGCAGGTCCTCGGTGAACACGACGGGCGGGGCGTGCTTGAACTCGACGATGACCTCGGTGGCGGTCTTGGCCAGGCACTTGCCCGCGCGCACGTAAAACGGCACGCCCGCCCAGCGCCACGAGTCGATGTTCAAGCGCAGGGCGGCGTAGGTGGGGACGTACGAGTCGTCGGCCACGTCGGGCTCGTGCCGGTAACCACGAAACTGACCGCGGATCAGGCTGGAGGGATCGAGCGGCCGCGTGGTGCGGAGGATCTTGGCCTGCTCGTCGCGGATGGCCTCGTCGTAGGCGCCCGAGGGTGCCTCCATGGCCAGGTAGCTGACGATCTGCAGCAGGTGGTTCTGGATGACGTCCCGGATGACGCCCGTCTCCTCGTAGAACTTTCCGCGCCCCTTCACGCCAAAGCTCTCGGCCATGGTGATCTGCACGTTCTCGACGTAGTTGCGGTTCCACACCGGCTCGAGGAAGGCGTTCGCGAAGCGGAAGTACAGGATGTTCTGCACCGCCTCCTTCCCCAGGTAGTGATCGATGCGGAAGATGTTCTCCTCGGGGAAGGCCCGGTGCAGGGTGACGTTCAGCTCGCGGGCGGACTCCAGGTCACGCCCGAACGGCTTCTCCAGGATCACGCGCGCGTTCTCGGTCAGCTTGGCCTTGTACAGCTGATCGACGATCAGCTCGAAGGCGCTGGGGGGAATGGCCAGGTAGTGCGCGGGGTGGGTGGCGCCTTTCAGTTCTTCGCGCAGGCGCTGGAAGGTGCCGGCGTCGTTGTAGTCGCCCCGCACGTAACGCAGGTTCTTGATCAGGCGCCCCATCCCCTCGTTGTCGATGCCGCCCCCGAACTCGGTCACGCTGGCCTTGGCGCGGGCCACCAGGTCGTCCAGGCTGTTCATCGACTTGGCGACGCCCACCACCGGGAAGGTCAGGCGGCCGCGGCAGGCCATCGCGTGCAAGGCCGGAAAGATCTTCTTGTAGGCCAGGTCGCCCGTGGCACCGAAGAACACCAGAGCGTCCGAGCGCGGACGTCCGTTGTGGTTCACCCTTCCGCTGCGATCATCCGAGTTGGTCATCAGGAGTGAAGCATGCTCTCTCGCGAGCCCCGGGGAAAGCCGGGGCCTGGATCGTTGCAGAGGTTTTCGGGCCCTGGGACCACCGGGATTCAGCGCGCGACGGAGCGGCGAGAGAGCGGCGCGTGAGCAGGGTTCGAGCCCCGCGTGGCGCGGACCAGGCGCGCGAACGGCAAGGAGGTCGACTTGCCGGTGAGGGCCAACGACCCCGCCCGGGACGGCGCGATCGACGAGGGAGTGGAGAGCGCTCTGCTCGGTAACCGGGACAGAGCGCGGGCGGGGACGGCGCGCACGGAGCTGGCAGCGACCAGCGGGCGGCGCACGGGCGCCAGATCGGGCGTGGCGGCGCCGATGGGCGGCGACAGATACACGCCGTCGGTGGCGGCGCCGCTGCTGAGCGTGAAGAGGACGCGGCCGGGGGTGGGGAAGAGCGGGACGATCGTCGAATCGGCGCCCGCCTGGACCAGCGCCGGCGCGCCGGGAACGCCCGTCGCCCCGAACGGCGCGTAGTCGATGTCGGCCGTGAACGCGTTGGAGTCGTAGCCCTGCTGGAACAGCAGACCCGACGTCACGTCGTAGAAGCTGTACAGCGAGGTGGTGAACGGGTGGGGGGCGCAATCGGCGACGGTCGTGTACTGGCCCGACACGCCGGTGACGGTGCCGGTCGTGTCCACCTTGACGTCGATCCATTCGACGGCCGTGCCCGCCGCGTTGAAGCTGGCGCCCGGATCGGCGCTGGGGGTGGCGGCCACCACGCACTTGCCCGTGCCGTCCGCCTGGACCGACCGCAGATCGACGAGGACGTTGTTGGAGCTCCCCGCGCTGGCGCTGGTGCTCGGCTGCTGGGCCATGGTGGCGTACAGGATGGTGGCCGCGTCGGTGACGCTGACCAGGCCGATGACGTCGGAGGCCTCGACCACGGCCGGCACCGGGGCGTCGACGTCGGGGATGACGTTCATGTCGGAGCCCGGGGCAGCGGCGGCCGCCGCCGTGGTCAACGTGATCGCGCCCTTCGGTCCATACAGCAGATACTGGCCCACCTTGGCCTGGATGGGCGCCGGTGGGGTGCCGGCCGGGTAGGGCGCCGTCTGCAGCGCGCCGGTGGTGACCATGTTGGCGTCGGTGACCGGCGCCGACAGCCAGTACCAGCGGGTGCCGTCCGCCGAGATGGACCACTCCGCGATGTTCGACGCGACGGTCTTCTTGGTGGTGGCGTCACCGATCACCTGCATCTTCAGCGTCTCGGCCGGGGCGGTCGCGCTGCTGCTGGCCTTCACTGACCAGACGACCGACAGACCGTCGGGCGAGAAGGCGATGCCGGCCAGGCCGTTCGTCAGCGTCTCGACGAGGGGAAGCGTGGCGGCCGCGGGCGTGGTCAGCGAGCCTGCATACAGGCCGTTGGTCGCGGCCGCCAGGCAGATGACGGTGCCTGCGTCGTTGGGGGCGCCCGCGCACTGGACGGGCTGAGTGGTGCTGTGGGCCATCAGGGCGCGTCCCCCGCTCCACCCCGGCCGCCAGGCGTAGACCGTGGTGGCGTCGTAGTAGATCAAGGTCTGCCCGTCGAAGCCGTACGTGGCGTCGGTGTCCTTCGCGTTCACGTCGATGCTGGCGTTCAACGGCACGCAGTTGACGTCGGTCGGGTCGCAGGTGATGGGCGTGCCGGCCAGCGCCTTCGTCAGGTTGAAGACCACGAGGCCGATCATCTGATTGCCGCTGGGCACGAAGACGCCGCACCAGCGGTCGGGCGGTGCCGCGGCCGTGCTGGCCGGCGCGCTGGAGCAGGCGGCGCCCGGGCCGATCAGAATGGCGGTGCCCGAAAACAACAGCCTGCTGCCCGCGGCGGGCGGCGTGCCGGACTGGCCGCTGCTGCCCCCCGCCGCCGTCCCTGATCCGCCGCTGCCCGGAAATACGATCATGCCGCCGCCGGCGCCGCCCGTGGCGGGGTGGCCGCCGCTTGCCGCGGGGGCCGCGCCGCCGGCGGCGCCCCCGCTGGCCGAGGTCGAGGCGTCCGGGTAGCTGCTGCCCTTGCCGCCGCCGCCGCCACAGCTGCCGGCGGTGAGAGCGGCGGAGGCCAGGACGACGAGAAGCCGGGACGTTCGCGGCAGGGCCTTGTTCATGGGCGACCTCTTGGCTCGGGGTTTTTCGCGCGCGCGGCCATTCGACAACGGAACAGCGGGGCACGCAAGGAACAAGGCCAGGGTGCCGCGTCCGGCGCCGGTGAGGCGAGGGGCTGGTGTTTTTACCGCGGCTGGGGACCAGCCGCCGTGGCGGGGGTCACTCTTTGGTGACGACGGCCAGCGTGTCGGCCCCGGCGCCGCGCGCCAGATCCATCAGGTGAACGACCTCGCCGTAGGGCGCGTCGTCCTCCGCCTTGAAGAAGACCACCTTGCGGCTGTCGGCCTTCAGGCGGGCCACCAGTCGGTCGTGCAGGTCCTCGGGCGTGACCGCTTCCCCGTTCAGGGTCAGCTCCCGCTTGGCGGTGTACTCGACCATCACGGGCGCCTCGCCCGGGGGCTGCGGCGTCGAGTCGTCCGCCTTGCGCGGGACGGTCGCCGTCAGGTGCTTCAGCATCGACGGCGTCAGCACCATGAAGATGATCAGCAGCACCAGCACCACGTCGATCAGCGGGGTGACGTTGATCTCGCCGCGGGGGCCCTTCTTGTTTCCGACGTCCATCGCCATGGTTTCACCGTCGCGGGGCTACCGCTTCTCCAGCTCCTCGGTTCCCAGGATGATGTCCTGGATGTCGGCGTCGTGCAGCCGCTCGAGCAAGGTGCGCACGGCGCCGTAGGGGGCGCGCGCGTCCGCCTTCACGAACACCGTCTTGTCCGGCTCGTGCCGCTTCTTGTCCACCGCTGACGCGGCGGCGGCCGCCGCGTCCGCCTGGCGCGTGCTGCCCACGTAGAAGCGCTTGTCGGCGGTCACCGCCAGGATGATGTCCTTGCCGTCGTCCGCCTTCCGGCTGTGGTTCGCGGTGCGCGGCAGGTCGACCGTGACGCCGCTGGCGATCAGCGGGGTGACCACCATGAAGATGATCAGCAACACCAGCACCACGTCCACCAGCGGCGTGACGTTGATGTCCGCCTTCACCTCGGGGTGGGGCAGGTCGGCCCCGTGGGCCTGCACCGCACGAAGGGCGCGCAGCCTGTCGGCGCGCGACTTTCCTGCGTTCTGTACCGCGCCGTTCATCTGGTTGGCGTTGTCGTTGGCGTCGGGGCGATGGCCCCCACCGGCGCGACGGGCGCCATCGCCTGGCCGCGGGTGCCGCGGTTCAGCTGATCGGCCAGCTCACCGGCCGAGTCCTCGATGACGGCCGAGAACTGGTCCAGCTTGGTGACGAAGAAGTTGTAGAACCAGACCGAGCCGATGGCGACCGCCAGGCCCACCGCCGTGGTCAGCAGCGCCTCGGCGATGCCCGCGGAGACCGAGGCCAGGCCGCCGCCGCCGCCCTTGGCGGGGTCGGCCATCTGCTGGAAGGCCGTGATGATGCCGAACACGGTGCCGAACAGCCCGACGAACGGCGCCGAGGACGAGATGGTGGCCAGCACGGGCAGTCCCCGCTGCAGCGCCGCCACCTCGCGCTTCTTGGCGCGGTCCATCCCGCGCGTCACGCCGTGCAGCAGCAGCTCGACCTCGACGGCGTCGCCGGCGTTCGCGCCCAGGCTGTCCAGGCCCGCCACGAAGTCGTTCAGCGCCGGACCCATCACGCGCGCGGCCGGGGCGTCCTTGAACGACTGGGTCAGGGCCACCGCCTCGTTCAGACGCCCGCGTCCCGACACCAGGGGCTGCAGCGCGCCCAGGTAGGCCAGCGACTGCTGCTTTCCCTTGCGGAAGGTCAGGAAGCGTTCCAGCACGATGCCGATGGCGTACATCGACATGCCGAGCAGGATCAGGACGACCACCTTGGCGACCGCGCCCATCTGGTTCCAAAGGCCGAGCAGCGAAAAATCCATCAGCTTTTCATCTCCGATCGGGGTGGGTGGTTTCGTTCATCGCGCCGAAACGTCGTAACGCAGCGGGAAGCAGAAGGGGACGGGCTTGCCGTCGATCATGTACGGACGATAGCGCCAGCGCCCCAGCACCGTGGGGATCTGCGAATCGATGGCCGGATCGGCCCCGCGCAGCAGCTTCACCTCGGTGACGGCGCCCTGGGCCGACACGCAGATCCGGACCACCGCCGAGAACTTCATCCCCGTGCGGGCCAGCGGCGGCGGTAGGGTGACTTTGTATTGATCGGCGTTGGGATCGATGGCCAGCTGTTGCCGCGCGATCAGCGCGTTCACCATCTTCGGGCCGTTGTTCTGGGGCGGGGGCGCGCCGACCACGCCGCCCACCACGCCGCCGGCGACGCCGCCCTTCACGCCGCCCTCCTGGCCGTCGTCCTTGCCCTCGTCCTCGTCCTCTTTCGGCTTTTCCTTGGGCGCCTCTTCGTGCTCCTTGGGCTGCACCAGGGTATGCGGCTTCTCCACGTGGGGGCGGACCTTGCCCGTGCTGTGGCGCTTGGCGGGCGGGGGCGGCGGCGGGGGCGGGGCGCCCCCCACCAGCGTGACGGCCACGGCCGGCATGGGCAGGTCCTCGATCGTCCAGAACGAGTAGGCGACGCCGATGGCCAGCGCCACGACGTGGACGGCGATCGAGACCGCCACCGTCACCTTGCGCCAGCGCCCCGCCTTGGTGGGGCGCGCGCTGGCCAGAACCGCTTCGAAGGCCATGTCTTCAGCGGCGCCCGCCTAGGGCGAGCCCGCGTCTCCTTTCGTGCTCGGCGCCGCCGGCTGGGCGGCGCTGTCCGGGGCGACGGGCGTGGGCGCGGCCCCGCCCGCGCCGCCGGCCTTGGCCGTCGCCGCGGCGTTCGTCGATGTCATGGCCTCGACCTTCAGCCGCCACTTCTCCGCCTCGTCGATGCAGGCCTGCCACAGGGAAGGTCGCGTGAAATATGCCATCGCTTTCTGCCGCAACAGCAGGTTCAGGTACACCATCGCCTCGCGATATTGCGGCCGCAGCGCCAGCGCGCGCTGCAGGTACTTGATGCCGATGTCCGCCAGCGCCGCCCGCTGTCCCCCGGTGATGTCGCCGACCGAGAACAGCGGCGGCGGTTTGTGCGGCTCCTCGGGCGGCGCCCCCGGGGGCGTCCCGGCGGGCTCGGGCCCGCCGCCGTTGTGCTTGCCCTTGCCGTGCTTGTCCCGCTTGTCGCGCTTCTTCTTGGCCTTGCCCTTGACCTTTTCCGCTGTCGCGTCCGGCGCGTTCGGATCGGGCCGGGGATCGAAGGCCGCCTTGTCGGGGCCGCCGCCCCGCTGGAACAGCTGCTGCCAGACGAAGACGCCCACCGCGTACTGCGCCTCGGCGTCGTTCGGCAGCAGGGCCGCCTTCTTCTGATAGGCGGCCAGCGCCTCTTCCAGATGATTCCAGCGGGTGTACGTCTGGATCTCCCCGTTCACCGCCGCAAGATCCGACGGATCCCTCTTCAGCCGCTCTTCATATAGAGAGACCAGCGCCGGATAGCGATCGGCGTCGAACAGCGTCTGCACGTACAGCGTCTCGCCCCGATTGTCCTGGGGGAAGCGGCTGCGCACCTCGCCCAGGGCCGCCAGCGCGCAGTCGACGGCGTGCTCGTTCGCCGGCGTGGTGGCGCCTGGCGTGATCATCTGCCGGCAGCTCAGCGCTTCTCCCAGCCAGGCCTGGGGAATCTGGGGCACCAGCTCGGTGGCGGAGGCGAAGGCATCGCGGGCCGCAGCGTAGTTGCCCTCGCGATAAAGGCGGGTGCCCTCGCGGATGCGGCGCCGCCCGCGCAGCTCTGTACATCCACCGGCCGTAACGGCCGCGACAATTAGCACGAGAAAGAGCGCACGCTGGCGAAGGATGTCGTTCATCGCAGGAAGCTGGGAACCGGGCTCGCGAACAGAAAGAGTCCCGAGCTGTTCGAGGCGGCCCGCCGGATTGATACACAATCTCGCGCCTCACGGAAAGACTCTCCGTCGAGGCCGCGGCGCATCGCGAATCGCGCAAATGGAAACAAGAACGAAAATTAGTTCTTTGCGTCGCGGATGGTCATCGCTACTATGCGCGCCATGGTGAAGCAGCGTCTCAGCCTGGGTTTGGTGTTGCTGACCGCCACGTCGATGTTCGGCGCCGCGAACTGCGACAACGGTGACACCGTTGTCTCGGTGAACGTCAGCTACGACATGACGGCGATGGATGTGCAGACCGCCGTCTCGAAGTTACACGTCACGATCGCGCCGAAATCCGGCGGCGGCGGGGTGATGACCTACATCGATGTCACGCGCGACAGCGACGGTGGCATCACCAACGCCAGCTATACGCGGCTGACGGTGAACGGCCTCAGCGGCATGGCCGACGTGACCGTCGATGCGCTGGACAAGGACGGCAACACGCTGCTGACGGAGATGACGACCGTCGAGGTGCGCGAGCACGGCGCGGTGGCCGCCTTCGTGAAGTTCGCGCGGACGCCCCCCCCGACCCCGGACGCCGGCGCGGCCAGCGGCGGCACCAGCGGAAGCGGCGGCACCACCGGCAGCGGTGGCACCGCTGGCAGCGGCGGTGAGGGCGGCAACACCATGGCTGCCACCCAGAACGGCTCGGGCGGCAATCGCGGGACGGGTGGCGCCTGATCTTCGCGGCGTTCGCCTTCCACGACCACACGCAACGGTTTTCTCGACGGTCCTTCGCGCTCAGGAGAAATCGATGATCAGGGACGCGGCTTCGGTTCGGAAAGTGTGCCTGGGGTTGTCCGTGACGATGATGCAGCTGTTCTTCGTCCCGGCCGCCATGGCCAAGAAGAAGAAGCATACGGAGGAAAAGCCCGCGGCTACCGCGCCCGCGGCCCCGGCCGCGACGGCGCCGGCCGCCGCCACGGCGACGGCAGCGCCCGCCGCCGGTCCAGCCAGCAAACCGGTGGCCGTTGCCGCCGCGCCGGCCCCCACGCCGGCGGCGCCCCCGACCCCCGCACCGGCCGCCGCGCCCGTCGCGGTGGCGCCCGCCGCCCCCCCTCCCGCGGCGCCGCCGCCGGCCGTGCCCTCGCCCGCGCTGGTCGCGCCGCCTCCCCCGGCGCCTGCGGTGGCCGCCCCCGCCGAGGTCCCGCCCGCCGATGCGGACGCCGCAGCGCTGGCCGCCGCCGAGCCGATGCCCGAGTCGGTGCCCGCCACGGGCAGCGCCGGTTACGACCCCAGCGAGATGGAGGTCGTCAAGGTCACGGTCGACCGCCGTGAGAAGAACATCCAGAGCTACGCCGGCTCGGCCAGCGCCTACTCGCAGGAGGATCTGCAGCGCGTGGGCGTCAACTCGGTCCGCGACATGAGCTCCGTCTCGCCCTCGCTGGAGATCGGCACGCAGGAGGGCAACACCGAGATCTTCATCCGCGGCGTCGGCTCGACGAACAACACCGAGCTCGGTGACCCCTCGGCCGCCACGCACATCGACGGCATCTACATCCCCCGTCCCCGCGGCGTCGGCTCGATGTTCTACGACCTGGAGCGCGTCGAGGTGAACCGGGGCCCGCAGGGCACCATCCGCGGCCGTAACGCCACCGCCGGCTCGCTGAACGTCATCACCGCCAAGCCCAAGCTCAGCCTGTGGGAGGCCTCGGGCGAGATGCAGATCGGCAACTACTCGCAGCGTCTGGCCACCGCGATGGTGAACATCCCCATCGGGGACAAGCTGGCCCTGCGCCTGGCCGCCTTCGGCGAGGAGCACGATCCGTTCTACAAGAACGCCGGCCCCGTCTCGACCATCACCCCGGCCGAGAGCGCCGACAACCTGGCCTACCGGGCCACGGCGAAGTGGCTACCCCTCAGCAACCTGACCGTGCTGGCGGGAGCCGACTTCACCCAGGAGAACGGCACCGGCTACACGGGCAGCAACTACGCCGGCGCCCTGCAGGCCGGCCTGCTGCCGAACGAGGTCCCCGATCCGCGCGCCGTCGTCTACCGCGGAGCGCAGCCCTCCCAGCACATGCGGCACTGGGGCGTCCACACCGACATCACGGCCGACCTGGGCCCCATCAGCCTGAACTACCTGGGCAGCTACCGGAACCTGAAGTACCACCAGGTCACGGGCGGCAACATCGGCGTCGCCTATCCCGGCCAGATGATCCTGGCCTCCGACCTCGACAACTGGAGCACGTCCTACTGGGACAGCGCCTCCCAGTCGCAGGTGCACGAGATCCGCGCCTACACGCCTGACAACTGGCGCTTCCGCGGCACCGCCGGCTTCTTCCTGTTCCACGAGAAGCAGGAGGTGACGCTGTTCAACGTCGCCGACCAGTCGTACACGTACGCGGGCGGCGAGTACAACGAGCCGAACGTGAAGGGCGACTCGCAGGCCGGCTACGTCGACGGCACCTACGACATCTTCAAGTGGCTGCGCGGCACCGCCGGCTTGCGCTTCACCCACGAGACGAAGTCCCGCACCGGCGGCATCGGCGCCACCTGGCTGATCGACAACGTCAACGCGAACGGCCCGTTCCGCTTCGGCACCGACGGGTTTCAGCCGGCCTTCGGCGCCCGCACCAACTACCCCGCGGTGGGCAGCACCTTCAACGCCAATGACGTGTTCGTGAACGGCATCAGCCGCTTCGGCAGCCGGGACACGCTGGGGAACCTGATCGCGCAGGGGGGCAGCGTGCAGGCCGGTCCGGTCACCCCGCAGTACGGTACCTACAGCGACAACTTCCTGGACTTCCGGCTGGGCGCCGACGCCGACGTCAAGCCGGGGCACCTGGCGTACATCAGCTTCGCCACCGGCCACAACTCGGGCGGGTTCAACGACCAGACCACCTTCACAGCCCCCGACGGCACCACCGCCCAGATCGCGCCGACCTACAAGCCCGAGCGCCTCTACTCCATCGAGGTGGGCAGCAAGAACGAGTTCATGGACAAGAAGCTGCGCGTGAACGCGTCGGCCTTCGTGTACCTGTACCGCGACCAGATCTTCCAGATCATCCAGCAGACGGGGCCGCAGCCCAGCAACTCCATGCAGCCGCCGCCGTCGTCCGCCGTGCGCGTGAACGCCGGCAAGTCGCACATCCTGGGCCTGGAGTTCGACGGCGCCTATCAACTGCCGCACGGCTTCGTGGTCAGCGTGGCCGGCACGCTGCTGGACGCCCGCTTCGACGAGGGAGAGATCTTCGACAACCGCGTCGCTTACGGCCCGACCAATGGTCCGAACGACAAGGTCAACGTCTCGGGCAAGAACCTGCCCCGCGCCCCGCACGTGACGGTGAACTACTCGCTGGCCCAGAACATCAAGGTGCCGTTCGGCTGGTTCGACTGGATCGTGTCGGCGCAGACCCGCAGCCAGTACTTCATGACCGTCTTCAACGGCGAGGGCGTCGACTCGCAGGGCAACATCAACCCGACCCTCAGCGACGTCGTGCCGCGCTACACGCGGGTCGACGCCGGCGCGGGCTACTCGCGGCCCGACGGCAAGTGGCGGGTGGGGGTCTTCGGCAGCAACCTGACGAACACCGCCTACATGACCACGCTCATCAACCAGCCGAACCTGAACCTGCGCTACTTCAACCCGCCCCGTCAGGTGGGCGTGCGCCTGTCGCTGTACTGGTAGCCGGAAGCCGGCCCGCGCCGATCGGCGGGCCGGCGGATTTCGTCCGCCTTAGGTTCCGCCGCGGCACGTAGTATCATCGCGCGCGGCGGAGGCCCGATGCCGACACAAGAACGTCAGCTGCGGATCAGTGGTGATGTCGTCCCTGCTGACGCGGCGATCGAGAAGTTGACCGGCTACGAAGCGCTGGGGGCGCCCTACGAGTATCAGGCGATCCTGGTCAGCCCTTCGGCGAAGCTGGATCTGGGCGCGTTCATCGGCGACTCCGTCACCGCCCACCTCGAGCTGGACGACGGCTCTCTCCGCCACTTCAACGGCTACGTCACCGAGGCGGCGCTGGTGGAGACCTTCAAGCGGCACGCCCGCTACCGGCTGACGCTGCGGCCCTTTCTGTGGCTGCTGACCGCGCGCACCAACAGCCGCATCTTCCAGCACAAGACCGTCCCCGCCATCGTGAAGGCGCTGCTGAGCGAGCACGGCTACGACCACGTCGAGACGTCTCTGGAGGGGAGTTATCCCGCCCTCGAGTATGTGGTGCAGTACCGCGAGTCCGACTTCGCGTTCGTGAGCCGCCTGATGGAGGGGGCGGGGATCTACTATTTCTTCAAGCACGACGAGAGCAAGCACAAGCTGGTGCTGGCGGACGCCGAGAGCGCCCACGGGGCGCCGCCGGGCGGGGTGTCGACGTTTCCCTTCCGTCCCACCGACGAGGGCCGCCCCAAGTGGCCGCAGGACCACGTCGACAAGTGGGAGATGCAGCAGCGGTTCCGGCCCAGCGCCTTCGCGGCCACGGATTACAACTTCGAGATGCCGCGCCTGGACCTGCTGTCGCGCTCGAAGGGGCGGGCGAAGCAGAAGCAGGGCGGCGGCATGGAGGTGTTCGAGTACCCGGGCGGATACCTCGCCTCGGGCGACGGGTCCCAGCTGGCGCGCACCCGCATCGAGGAGCTGGAGGCGGATCTCGAGACCGTGTCCGCCGCGGGGGATGTCCGCGCGCTGGGCACCGGGGAGACGTTCACGCTCGAGGACTTCCCCATCGACAGCCAGAACAAGAAGTACCTGGTGACCTCGGCCCGCTTCGAGGCCATCAACAACGCGGTCGAGTCCGGCGCCCCGGCGCCCGACCAGGCCACCCTGTTCCGCGTCCAGTTCGACTGTCTGGACGCCAAGACCCCTTTCCGCCCTAGCCGGCGCACCCCCCTGCCGCGCATCGAGGGGCCCCAGACCGCCCTGGTGGTGGGGGCGGGCGAGATCCTCACCGACAAGTACGGGCGCGTGAAGGTGCAGTTCCACTGGGACCGCGAAGGAAAGAAGGACGAGAACAGCTCGTGCTGGGTGCGCGTCTCCCAGGCCTGGGCAGGCGCCGCCTGGGGCGCCGTGCACCTGCCGCGCATCGGCCAGGAGGTGATCGTCGACTTTCTGGAAGGCAACCCCGATCAGCCCATCGTGGTGGGCCGCGTCTACAACGCCGACAACATGGTCCCCTACGCCCTGCCCGGCAACAAGACCCAGAGCGGCATCAAGAGCCGCAGCACCGAAGGCGGCGCCGCCGACAACTTCAACGAGCTGCGCTTCGAGGACAAGAAGGGCTCCGAGCACGTATACCTGCAGGCGGAGAAGGACCTGCAGATCCTGGTGAAGCACGACGAGCGGAGGCACGTCGACCACGACCGGATCAAAGAGGTGACGAACGACGAGACGGTGTCGATCGGGGGCAGCCGATCCGAGACCGTGGAGAAGGACGAGACGATCACCATCATGGGCACCCGCTCCGAAACCGTGGGGAAGAGCGAGTCCCTTACCGTGAGCCTGGCCCGCGATCACAACGTCGGTGCGGCGGACTCTCTCAGCGTCGGGGGGCTGCGCTCGGTCAGCGTCGGAGCGAGCGACTCCACCAGCGTGGGAGGGGGGCAGACCATCAGCGTCGGCGGCAGCCAGACCGTCGATATGGGCAGAGATCAGGCCGTCACCATCGGGAAGAACCGCACGGTAACGGTCGGCAAGGACGACAGCCTGACCGTGGCAGGCGCCCAGACCATGAGCATCGACAAGGACGCCACCCTCTCGGTCGGGAAGAAGATGCTGATCGACGTCGCCGACGAGCTGACGCTGAAGAGCGGGGACGCCAGCATCATCTTGAAGAAGAACGGCGATATCACCATCAAGGGCAAGAACATCACCATAGACGGCAGCGGCAAGATCAACGTCAAGGCGAGCGGGGACGTCGTCATCAAGGGCAGCAAGGTCGCCGGCAACTGAAGGGAACAGCATGGGCCCCAAGCGTCGGTCGGAGGTGCGAAGGACAAGTCCCGCCACGCAGGCGGCGCCGGGCCCCGCCGCCACGGAGCGCCGGTCGAACCCGAAGATGCCGGCGCCGGCGGGCGCCGGCGTGATCGTGGGCCGACTGATGTCGGGCGGCACGCCCGTCGCCCCCCTGGTCGACTTCGCCGGCAACGAAAACGGACCCATCCGTGCCCGCGTGGCGATGGCCATGGACGCGACGGCGTTGGACCGCGCCATAGCGACGGCACAAGGGGCCGTGTTGGTGTTCGAGAACGGCGATTGGCGCCTGCCCATCGTCACCGGTCTGATTGGTGCCATCCACGCCCCGTCGCCGTTCCAGGAGCTTCTGGTGGTCCCGCGCGCGGCGTCCCGCCTGGACCGGGCGAGCGGCGAAGCCGTGGTGGCGCGCCTCGACGGCGAGCGGGTGGTCCTGGAGGGGAAGCGCGAGGTGGTGTTGAAGTGCGGCGAAGCCAGCATCACGCTGCGCAGCGACGGGAGGATGCTGCTGCGCGGGGCCTACGTCGAGACCTCCTCGAAGGGCTTGAACCGAATCAAGGGCGCATCGGTCAAGATCAACTGAATGCCCCGCCTCAGGGGGGAAACAGGCCCGCCGGCACAGGCGGGTAGCGCGGGTCTCGGGCGAGGGCGGGGCAAAAGGCGAACTCCTCGTCCAGCACGATCCCGCCTCCTTCAAGGAGTTGTAACCAGGCCAGACCCTCGACGTACACCGACGAGAACGGCACGAACAGCTCGTCCGTCGAAAGGATGGACGTCTCGGCCAGGTCACGCATCTGTGCGCGGCGCGCGGCGATCAGATCGGCGAAGGCCGCCAAAGCGTCGCCGTGCTGTCTGTCGGGCGGCGCCAGCAGCGTGGCGCACAGGCGATGCCTGGGCGGTGGGACGTCGCCGTCGAGCGCGGTGGTGTAAGCGGCCAGGATGGTGCGCAAATCCTCGACACGGTCCCCCGCCACGCAGCGGTGCAGGAAGTGCGCGTACCAGAAGTCATCCTCGTACTCGACGCGCTCGTTCCACCGGGTCGCAGACAGTGTGGCGATCTCGGCCGCCAGGGGCCGGTCGCCGGCGGCGAGCGCCGCGAACAAGCCGCGCGTGTTGCTGGCCTTCAACACCCGCGCCGGATAGGGCGGCTGGTCGGGCAGGCCCTGCGCCGCCCGGCGCAGCAACCATCGCCGCATGCGCGCGCTCCGCACGAGCATATGGAAGAAGGCATCCGTCTCGGCGTCGAGCAGCAGCTCGCAGATTCCCACCGCCTGGAAATAGCTGCAGGCAGCGTCGGCGGAGGCGGCGATCCCCTCGGGGTCGGTCGCCTGCGCTGCCCCGGCCAGGTTGAACTCGAGATAGATGACCAGGTCTTCGGCGGTCTCTGCGAGATCCGACATGCGCCTCCCCGGGAGCTCAGTACCGGTACGCGTCGACTTCGCGGAACTGAAAGCCGGACAGGCCCTTGTCCTCGATGGCCTGCGCCAGACGGCGGTGGATCAGGATCTCGAACTCGAGGTGCACCGGCCGGAAGATCTTCACATCGCCGGGCAGCTTCGACGGGATGAGGGTCAGCTTGGTCGCCGAGGCTATCAGCTGGGGGTTGATGTCGTTCCACTTCACCACGCTGTTCTTCGTGTCGATACAGTCGACCAGCGTCTGGATGTTGGCGATGAAGTACTTCGGCTTCACCGGCTTGCCCTTGTGGTTCAAAACGCGCAGCGGCAGCCACTCGACGTTCGTGACCTCCTGAGCCGCGAACAGGTCGCGCACCCGGTCGTTGACGATCAGCGAGCTGTTGGGAGACATCAGGCTGTCCCCCAGCGCCAGCTGGTCCTTGAAGTCCGGGTCCATCCGCACCAGCGCGTCCGGGGGAAAGCCGTCGGTCAGCGGCACCCCCATGTCCAGCTGATAATCGTCCGCGTAGTTCTCGATCAGGTTGAACTGCGCCAGATCTCCTTCGGCACGCGGCGAGACGAACACCCAATCCATGGTGATCCTTTCTGAGGGGCGGCTACGTTACAAGCTGGGAGAGGCCGGGGCGGTGGTGACTTTCGACGACATGCACATCGGTTTCCACCACCCGGCCGCGGCGCTGGTATAGCGGTGGCGCATGTTGTCCTCGATCCCCATATGAACACCGCCCCCCGGTCCGTTCGCGAAGGCGACCAGATCGCCCCAGAACTTGTCCTTCGCCGCCTCCAGTTGCTTCTTGATGTTCTCCGGCTTGGGATGCTCCGGCGGACGATACTTCATCTTCAATTGCTTGAAGATCTGGTTGTTCATGTAGCTCACGACGTCCTTGTTGTAATAGGTATGGCCCCAGTTCGTGGGGTTGTGGACCGGGTAGTTCCCCGGGTACACGACGGGCAGGTGGCTCTGGTTCTGGTACTTCTTCACGGTGCCCCATCGGCGCATCGTGACCGTCAGCTCCTGGAGCTTCTTGTACGGCATCGTGGGGTCGTTCTGAAAGTACAGGATGAACGCCGTCAGCTTGGGCAGGCCCCCCATCGAGTAGGCGGCGTTGATGTCGTAGTCCGTCAGTTTGAGGCAATCCAGGGAGAACTTGTCGGTGATTCCTCCGAAGGACACCGCGGGCAAGATGTGGTGCGCGTCCCAGCGGTTGCCATGGTAGCCGCGCCCGCATCCCTGGCAGGTGCTCCGGTACGTCGGCGATTCGTACTTGTAATAGACGCCCAGGTAGTCGCTTGATTTGAAGTGATCGTTGTCGCCCATGGTGTCGTCCTCGCTGTCGGCTCGTCAGTGGGCCCGGCTGATCCCGACGACGGCCCGGGCTCCGTCATCGTTCATTGCCGTCACCACGCCGCACGGCGCAGGCGCGTAACCGCGCGCGAAGGAGCGAACGGCCATGCAGGTAGCCAGAAAGCCGGCGGCGGCGCGGGTATCGCCGAAACAGGTCGCAGGGTGGGAGGCGGCCGCGATGCGAACGTCCTTCGTCAGTCGAGCCAGCGCGCCGCCAAAGTCGGCGGCACGGGGCGCATCGCCGTTCAAATCGGAGAGCAGAAAGATCGGCTCGGCGCGCATCGCTGTCACGCCCCGGATCAGCGTCGCCAGGACCTCGCCGCTGGCGTGCGTCTCGGAGAAGCGGTGACTGCGCTCCCTCTGCAGGTCCACGTCTGTCACGTGGGCCTGCACAACACGACGGACAGACGCCACGGCGCTCCGCCGCGGCAGCTCCAGCAGCAGCATGGCGGCAGCCTCACCCGGGATCAGCCCGACCGGTCGCAGCGCTGTCTTCAGCAGGCCCAGGGTCTCCAGCGCCTGCAGCCAGCGCGGCTCGGCCAACGAATCGACGCCCGCGACGATGCAGCTGGTAACACTTCCCTCGGTCAGCAGCTGGTGGGCCGCCGTGAGGACCGTGCCGACTCCGGCCTGGTCTTCGAAGAACGTCCGGCAGGCCCCCGCCGGCGGCGACTGCAGCCGCGACGCGCGGAAGCCCTTCTGGATGACGGATTGATACAGGGGGCGCGTGGCTTCGAACTGCTCGATGGCCATCGGGCCGTCCGGCGGTGGGGATACCTCGTCCGCCCGCTGCGGGTAATAGCCGCTGCCCATGTTCAAGAGCACCGCCGACTTCTCCATCTCGTCCGCCGTGAGCGGAGCGGACCTGAACAGATCGGTCAGCGCCAGGCTGAACAGGCGGGTCGCCAGGCCGACCTCGGCGAACCCCGCCGTGAGCTCGCCGCACGTTCGCCCGCTGACGGGAATCATCTCGAATTGTTCGCGGTCCTCGACCGCGAACGGCAACAGGCTAGGGCGCGTCAGGGAGGCGCGCGCCGCCGCGCAGGCAGTGATCGTGTCGCCCAGGCTCGACGCCAGGCCCAGCCCCGTGACCAGTAACGGAGGCGTCAGCGCCGCCATGCTCGCGCCCCGTCTCCGCGATGTGGCGGCGGCAGCGGCGCCGCGCCTTTCCAGCCGGCTCGCCCCGGCGAGCCGCTGCGGCAAGCGCGCTTCATCAGAACGCCTTGTCGCAGATCAGGCAAACGGCCTTCTCCTCGTCGCCTCCCAGCGCGATCACCGGCCCCTGCATCACCGGCACAGGGGGCGTGTTCTTGTCGTTGTGCAACATCATGTCCATGGCGCGCGGCACATTCTTCCCTTCGATCTGTACGTCGAAGGAGAAGTTCACGAACTCGGCCTTGCCTTTCACCTTGTTCGAGGCGACGCCGAACAGCGACCCGGCCTCGTCGCCGGTGCTGACCATGAAGTTCGAGTCCTTCACGCAGACGGGGTTGCCGTCGCAGTTCACGGTCTTGGCGCCCTGCGCGGTGTCGCTCGACTTGGCGATGTTGGGGTAGGGGATGGGGATGGGCGGGGCCGGCGGCGCGGGGGTCTTGCAGACGTCGGGGAAGGCGATGCTGACGCCGTTGCTGCCCGCGTGCACCACGCTCATGTTGTTCACGCCCACCGTGACTGGCACGCGGTCATTTTATCCGGGCGGCACGGCCGGCGGAAGGGCGAATCGATGGCCCCTCTCTTCCGCTGGCGAGCCGCATTGGACGATTTTCGCCACCGCCCGATCGCACTCACGATCGGTTCGGCCAGCAGCCGGCACCGTGGCGGACCCAAACCTGGAACACGTGCTGGTACCATGACCCAGCCCATGCCCTACGCCCGACCGATCCTGTGGGACATCTACCAGGAGCACCTCGACGAGGCGGCGTTCCTGTGGGGGCAATGGGAGCGGGCCATGGACGCCGCGCACTACACGCTGGACGAGGTGATCGACGGGCCGGAGGAGCGCCTGCGCGCGCACCTGGACGGGCTGGTGCTGGGCGGCCAGCCGGTCGCGGAAAAGCTGCTGATTCCGGCGCTGGCCGACGACGACGACGGCAAGGTCACGGCAGCGGCGTGGGCGCTGCTGCAGGCAGAGGACGCCGATCACCTGGACCTGGTGTTCGAGGCGCTGACCAAGGCGGAGAAGAAGGAGCGGCGGGGAGCGCTGGCGCGCGCGTTCGAGCTGGCGGAGCGGTCCGATCTCGGCGCCCGCCTGGGCCCCCGGCTGCAGGGCAGTCCGCCCGCGGTGCAAGCGACGATCGTGAACGTGCTGAGCGCCAGCTTGCCGGCCGCGCCCCCGGGACAGTCTCCGGCGTGGCCTTTTCCGATCGACTCGTTCTTGCAGAGCCGCCAGCAGGAGCTGCTGAGCGCCGCGTTGCGGGCGCTGTGCCGGACGCCCGATCCCGTTCGGGCGCACTTCGTCGAGAGGGCCCTGGCCTCGCCCTACGTCGCCATTCGCGATGTCGCGATCGAGGCCGGCCTGCTGATGGGGCTACGCGCGGCCGGGACGGCGTGCAGCAAGCTGGTGTCCCGTAACGCCTCCGGCGCCCGGTTGGCGCTGGGCGTGCTGGCGTCCGGGGGTGAGCCGATCGACGTCGCCGCGATCATCAGGAAGCTGGACGTCGAATCGATGCGCCGCGACGCCCTGTGGGCGCTGGGCTTTGCCGGCACCGCGCAGGCCGTCGAAGCGGTGCTGGCGTGGATCGCCGACGACCAGGTGGACAAGGTGGCGGGCGAAGCGTTCGCGACGATCACCGGCGTGCGCATCGCCGGCCCGCTGGCGAAGATCGGGCAGACCGACAACAGCGTGCCGCCCGAGGAGGAGGACGACGACGCGCCCATTCCCGTGGTCTTGCCAGAAGACAGCTTGTCCGTGCCCAACTCCGAACGCCTGTTCGCCTGGTGGGAGAAGGCCGCGCCCCGCTTCGCGCCGGACGCGCGCTACCTCTACGGCCAACCCGTGTCTCCCGACGCGTTGCGCGCCGCCCTGCGCGGTGGCCCGACCTGGAGGCGTCGGGTCTGGAGCCTGGCGCTGGCCGGGCACGGCCACGGTCACCTCGACGTCGCGACGTGGGGGCGGCGTCAGCGCGGGCGCGCCTAGCGGATCGAGACGCCCAGCCGGCAGAGGCCCGCCGTCGCCTTCACATCGTGGGAGTCGGCGCAAAGGGCTCTCTGATTCCCGGGACTGGACGGTCCAGGCCGGCTGGCTTTGCCGGCACCCAGTTGATAGCCTCCCGCCTGCGAGGGCATGGGAATGAGCGGGGCGGATCGCCTGAAGGACGGCCAGGCCTTTGGCCGTTATCAGATCGTCAGGCTGATCGGCGAAGGCGGGATGGGGTCCGTCTACGAGGCGATCCATACCGGACTGAAGAAGCGCTTCGCCATCAAGACCCTGCTGTCGTCGCTGGCGCAGGTCGAGGAGGCGCGGCTGCGCTTTCTTCGCGAGGGCGAGGCGGCGGCGACCATCAACCATCCGAACGTCGTCGCCGTCACCGACGTGGGCACCGAGGGCGGCGTGCCCTATCTGGTGATGGAGTACCTGGAGGGCGAGACGCTGGGCGACCTGCTGGCGGCCCGCGGCAGGTTGCCGATCGACGAGGCGGTGGGCCTGCTGCTGCCGATCATCGCCGCCGTGGCGGCGGGCCATGACGCCGGGGTCATTCACCGCGACCTGAAGCCGCCGAACATCTTCCTGGCGAAGGGGCGCTACGGCGAGCTGACGCCCAAGGTGCTGGACTTCGGGGTGTCGAAGTTCGCGCGCGAAGACCGCTCGGCGGCCATCACGCAGACGATGTCCGTCCTGGGCACGGCCCCGTACATGTCACCCGAGCAGGCGCGCGGCGCCAAGCGCGTCGAGTTCGCCAGCGACCAGTACGCGCTGGGGCTGATCCTGTACGAGATGTTGACCGGCCAGCGCGCGCACGCCGGCGAGCACCCGCTGGAGATCCTGCACAACGTGGCCAGCCGGACCATCCGTCCGGCGCGGGAGCTGCTGCCCGAGCTGGCCCCGGCGCTGGACGCCGTGCTGACCCGGATGCTGGCGGGCCAGCCTGCCGAGCGCTATCAGTCGCTGCACGAGTGCGGTCGAGCGCTGCTGCAGCTGGCCGAGGCGGGCGTGCGTTCGTCCATGGCGAACGCCTTTCGCCCCGATCCGCCCCGGACGCCGGCGGTCGTCACCGGGGCGGTCGCCGAGGCCGGACCCATCACGGGCACCGTCGGCTCGACCATCATCGCCCCTTCCGAGGTGCGTCCGCTTCCTGCGCCCAGCACGGGCGGGGCGCGCGAACCGCGGCGGGCGGAGTCGCTGTCCGCACAGTCGACGCCGGCCTTGCCCATCGACACGACGCTGCGACACGCCACCGGCGAGGCGGCGCGGCTGCCGACGTTGCCCACGCCGGCGCCGGCACCGTCGCGGCGCGGCGCCGTCCTGCTCGCGGCAGTGGCGGTCCTGGTCGCGGCAGGTGTCGGCGGCAAGCTGTTGCTGGGAACGCCTGGCGGGCGGTCGGCGGTCCGGGGAGGGGCAGCGGCGCCCGAAGCAAACCCGGCCTCCCGGCCCGCCGAGCGCCAGAATCCGGCGCCCGAGGCCCCTTCGACCACCTTCGAGATCCGCGCCATCCCCGAGGAGGCCCAGATCGCGCTCGACCAGCGCGCGCCGGCCCAGGGCCGACTGGAGCTGGTCCTCCCCCTGGCGGGAACGTCGCACGTGCTGCGGGTCTCGGCGCCCGGTTATGTGTCGAAGGTCGTCGAGTTCCGTGGCGCCGACACGCCGCCGTCGGAGATTCAGCTGGAGCGCGTGGCCTCGCCGCCGCCGCCCCGTTCGCCCGAGCCGGCGAAGCCGCGACGCCGCGCCGAAGGTGCCCGGACCGTGACCGGCCCGCCGGCCGCGCCGCCGGTCCCTTCATCCCCGCGCCCCAAGAAGAACTGCGATCCCAACTTCTTCCTGGACGCGCAGGGCGAGAAGCACTTCAAGCCCGAGTGCTTCCTGGATTCGAACCACAGCCCATGAGGAGCCCCGCGTTCATGAAGACCATCTTGTTGACGGCGGTGCTGGCGTCGCTGGCCGCAGCCGCACCGGCGTGGGCGTCGGATCCGACGACCGCCGATTGCCTGGGCGCCACCGAGAGCTCGCTGACCCTGCGCAACCAGCACAAGCTGCGCGATGCGCGCGCGCAGTTGCTGATCTGCTCGGCGGCGACCTGTCCCGCCGATATCCGTCAGGAGTGCGTGCGGCGCGTGGCCGAGGTCAACGCGGCCATGCCCACCATCGTGTTCGAGGTGAAGGACGCCGCCGGCAACGACCTGATCGGCGTGCGCGTCGAGATGGACGGCGGCGTGCTGGCGGAGCACCTGGAAGGAACCGCGCTCTCCATCGATCCAGGCGAGCACAACTTCACGTTCACCCACGCCGCCGATCCGGCGGTGCAGAAGGCGTTCGTGATTCGCGAGGGTGAGAAGGACCGGCGCGAGCGCGTCGTGCTGGGCGCCGCACCCGTCGCCGTCGCGCCTGCCCCGGCGCCCGCGGTGGTCATCACAGCGCCGAGCGCGCCGGCCCCGCCCCCGCCGTCGGCCTGGACGGGCCGCCGCATCGGCGGCCTGGTCCTGGCCGTCGCGGGCGTGGCCGGCCTGGGGGTGGGCGCCGGCTACGGGCTGGCGGCCATGTCCCGCCATGACGACGCCCAAACGGCCTGTCCGGGCGCCACCTGTCCCGATCAGCGCGGCGTCGATCTGTGGAGCTCGGCGCATACCGCGGGAACGATCTCGACGGTGGCGTTCATCGCGGGCGGCGTGGCCCTGGCGGGCGGCGCCGTGCTGTGGCTGACCGGCAAGCCCGAGACGACGACGCCGCAGGTGGCGCTGGGACCGGGCACCGTGGCGCTGCGGGGGGCGTGGTGATGCAGCGGCCGATCACGAGTGGCGTTCGGCTGCTGCTGCTGGCCGGGGCGCTGGGCATCGGCTGCAACAGCCTGGTGGGCAACGACACGCATCAGCTGGATCCCACCGTCGACACGGGGATGGGGGGGACGCGTGGCGGCGGTGGTTCCGGCCCACTGGGAGGCGCGGCCGCACAAGCGGGCGGCGGACATGGGGGCGCGGTGGCCAGTGGCGGCGTGCCAGCGGCGGGCGGGGCGCCGGCGGCAGGGGGAGGCCCGGGCACCGGCGGCGCGATCGGCGTGGGGGGCGCGGCCGCGACCGGCGGTGTGTCGGCCGGTGGTCACGTCGGCAGCGGCGGAATCGTGGCCACCGGCGGCCTGATGGGAAGCGGCGGGATCACGGGCACCGCCGGTAGCCACGGCAGCGGCGGTGCGTCGGCCAACGGCGGCGCAGGTGGCAGCGGCGGCGTGGCGGGGACCGGCGGGGCGGGCGGAATGTGCATCGCTCCGGGCGCGGCCTGCCAGGCCTCCACGGACTGCTGCCAGACCGCCAGCACCACACCCATGGGCGCGATCTGCATCGCCGACGACGGCGCCTGCCACGCCAAGTGCACGGCCGGTTCCCAGTGTGTCAGCGGGTGCTGCACGCCGGTCAGCGGCGAGACCTACGGCGTATGCGCCGACGCGGCCACCTACTGCCCCACGCTGAAGGGCGTGGGCGATCCGTGCGCGGCAGACTCCGAGTGCGCGAGCGGCAGCTGCAACGACTGGTGCCAGGCGTCTTGTGGCGCAGGGAACTCGACCTGCAGCTCGACCCCTTCGCGCACCCTCAACAACCAGGGTCAGTCGAACTCGTGCGTCTTCACGCAGGCCAACACCTATTCGTGCTTCCCCGGCTGCCTGACGGATCCGGACTGTACCGTCTACGGCACGGGGTATACCTGCCAGCTCATCGACGACGTGGACGGCTACTACGTGTCCGTCTGCTCGCTGTGAGCAGGTCCTGAGGGGCCCACGGGGAGGCGATCAAGCGCCGACGCGGATCGCCCGCACGTCGTGAGGGCCGTTGCGAAGCGGCAGGTGCCCGCGCCACAGCAGCATCACGCGCTGCTCGTCGGGTTCGATGATCACGGTGTCCAGGGCCAGCGGAACCGGCTGCCGGGGCCCCTCCGTCAGCGCGATCTCGACGGCGGGCGGCGACACGCCGGGCAGGCTGAAGTGCAGGCGGCCGCAGGGCGTCAGCCCCACCCCCGCCACCGCCTCGTCGCCGCGAAGATGACCCTCGGCGACCAGGCCCGGCGAGGCGGCGTTCAGGTGACGGCGATCGAAGTCCCTGGGCAGCAGCGGCGCGCGCCCGTTCTGCCAGGCCTCGTCGAAGGTGCCGGCCAGCTGCGCCCGCGGCTTCCAGTGCGGCGAGACGAACCCGAACCCCGCCGGGGGCGGTCGATCGCCGAAGCTGTCCACCGGGGCGCGCGGATCCTCGACGTTCGGCAGATGTAAGCCTTCCTGAAACCCCCCGCCGGCGCGATAGCCGGTGCCGACGGGGTTGCGGGGCTCGCAGCTGTGCTTGGCAGGGTCCGGGTGACCGCGATCCCAGCCGCCGAAGGCTCGTTCGTAGACCAGCGGCATCTTCTCGAAGGGGCGTGGTTTGGTGGCCGAGACGATGCCGGCCGTCCGGAACCACACGCGGTCTCCCCTGATCAGCAGCTGCTTCGACAGGGCGCCCACCCGCAGGCCGACGCGCAGCTCGGTGGTTTGGGTGTCGGGCGCGTAGGCGTGGCCGATCAGCACCACGTCGGTGGCGGGTTTCACGAAGGCCACCTCGGGCTCGTACTTGTAGGACGACGTCTCGGGATCCTCGCCCCAGCACTCGCCTTCCAGATTCGGCGGCAGCTGCTCGTCGGCCCGGCGGCAGCGGCCGTCCTCGCCGATGGTGAAGGTGGCCTTGACCAGCGGCACCACCAGCGGCCGGAACTCCTCGTCGGCCAGGTACAGGGCCTCGAAGGCGAACGGGGTGCGGTTGTCCACCTTGGGATGGCCCATGCCGGACGCCAGCTTATCACCGCGGGCGACGGGCCTGCGGCGCCGGCGGCGGCCGGAACAATCGCCCGCGGTGTCGCGCCGCTTCCTCGTCGGGAACGTCTCCCCAACGCTACCTTGACGCCGGCGATCCCTTGCCGGGATACTGGAACGGGCATCCCGATGATTGGCGCTGGTCAGGAGCTTGGCGGCTACACGATCATCAAACGGATCGGCGGCGGCGGTCTCGGGGAGGTCTTCCTGGCGCAGCACCGGCGGGTGAACCGGCGCGCGGCGGTGAAGGTGTTGCTGCCCGAGCTGGCGCAGAAGCAGTCGGTGCTGGAGCAGTTCTTCAAGGAGGCGCGCAACACCTCGCTGATCCGCCACCCGGGGATTGTCGACATCCTCGACTGCGACCTGATCGACGGTCAGCCCTTCGTCATCACCGAGTTCCTGGAAGGGGAGAGCCTGGGCACGTACCTGGCGCGGGTGGGAACGCTGGAGACGGACCTGGCTTTCCTGCTGGGCGTGATGTCTGCGGTGGCCGGGGCCGTCGAGGCCGCGCACCGCGCCGGCATCATGCACCGGGACCTCAAGCCCGAGAACATCTACCTGCAGCTGGCGAATCCCGGCGATCCCGCGGTCACGGTGAAGGTGCTGGACTTCGGCATCGCCAAGCTGTCGCGCGAGGACGGGGGACCATCGCAGACCAAGACGGGGATGTGGCTGGCCACGCCGACGTACATGTCCCCCGAGCAGTGCCGCGGCGTGGGTCGTCCCGGCGCGCCGTCGGACGTCTACTCCCTGGGCTGCGTGTTCTATCAGGCGCTGTGCGGGAAGCCGCCCTTCGAGTCCCCTTCCATCGCCGACCTGATCCTGGCCCACCTGAGCCAGCCGCCGAAGCCGCCCCTGAAGCAGGTGCCGGACCTGCCGCCGAAGCTGAACGCGCTGATCCTGCGCATGCTGGCCAAGAAGCCGGAGGAGCGGCCGCAGTCGATGGAGCAGGTGGCGGCGACGTTGCGCGACTGCGCGCGCGCGCTGGGCATCGACGTCGAGGGTCAGCTGCTGCCGTTGACCCCGGTCGAGCGGCCGACGTCGTTGCTGGGCGCCGCGCTGGCCGGCGTGGCGCCGAAGCCGTCGGGGCAGGCTCCCCTGCCGGTCGCCTCGTTCGGCGGCGCGGCCCCTGCGGGCCCGGTGCCGGCGGCGGCGCCGCTTCCCGCTGGGGCCGCTGCCGCGCCCCTGTTCTCGGCGCAGGCGCCTGTCGCGCCGAAAAGCCCGACGGCCGCGCCGGCCCGCCTGATCGCCCCGACGCAGGTCGCGCCCGAGCCGGGCGGGCCGCGCGTCCCCGCCGGCTCCGTGCCGGTCCCCCCGGCGGCCGTGCCGGCGGAACGGGCCTTCCCGCGCACCCTGATCGCCGGCGTCGCCGAGCGCCAGGCCGTCGCGGCGGGCCGGCTGCCCGAGCCGCGCGAGCAGGCGGACAGCGCCCCGCGAAAGGCTGGCCGCGCGGAGGCGCCGGGCGAGGCGCGCATCGAGCCGCTGGTCGGGGGCACCATGGTGCTGGAGCCGGAGCGCCCCGCATCAGGAATGCTCCGCCCCCAGATCGGCGGCACCCGGATCATGGAGCACGCTTTCCCAGCGCCCGCCGACGACGACGTCCAGCGGGAAGACGGCGAGGACGGGAAAGACGACAGCGCGGAGCTCACCGCGCCCACACAGGCCCGTCTCGGCAGCGAGCACACCATGCGGGTCCCCGCCGGCGGCGGTTGGACGGCGCGGGTCCTTGCCGCCGTGACCGGCCGGGCGGGCCTGGTGGCGCTGGGGGGGGCCGCGCTGGTGGCGCTGGTCGTCGTGATGGTGCGCCTGTTGGCGGGCGGCGCGCCCCCGCCGTCGCGGCGCAAACCCGCTCCGGTCGCGCCGACCGTCGCCGGCGAGGCGGAGGCGCCGATCCCGGCGCCTCCGCGCGCGGCCGAGCCCCCTGCGCCCGTGTTGCCTGCCACCGTCTCGATCGACATCCAGGGTCTGTCACCGGACACCGAGGTGCTGGTCGACGAGCAGCTGGTCACCTTGCCCACGCGGGTCCCCCGTGGCCCGGAGTTGCATCGCTTCACGCTACGGCCCGCGCATGGGCCGGAGCGCACCATCGAGATCGACGGGACCCGCGATCGCGTGGTGGAGCTGGTGATGGCGCCGGAGCCGAAGCCAGCCCGGCCCGCGGCGTCCCGCCCGACGCGCGCACCGCCGGCCCCCGCACCGCCCGCGACGGCCAGGCCCGGCCCGGGTCCCCGGCCCGGTGCGGGCCCGGATCGCAAGGCCATCACCGACCTGTGAGAGACGACGCGCGGCCCGCCAACATGCTGGCGCGCGGCCTCCAGCGCCGGCCGGAATGCCACCGCGGAGGTGACAACCTGGCGCGGGCCCCGTCGATACGGTGAGGAACTTCGCTGGAGCCCTCCTCATGAAGAAGCTGGCCCGATCCACTGAAAGCCTGTCGCTCGATGCGCCCACTCCCGCCGCGGGCGCTGCAGACAAGGGGACTGTCGGTCTCCCCATCGTCCCCGCGGACCCGCCCGCCGCGGCCTGGGCCGAGACCCAGCCGGGCTATCACGTTCATCGGTTTCCCGAGCCGGCGGGCGCGCCGGCGCTCGACGATCAGACGCGGGCGCCCCCTCAGGTCTGAGGGCGCAGCGCCGGCTTGGCCAGGCCGGGCTGTGCCGTGCGATGGCGCATGCGCGCCCAGACGGCGTCCAGCGACAGAGGCCCGGGACCCCCCAGCGCCAGCCAGACGAACAGGACGATGTACGTCCACTCCTCGAATCCCAGCAGCGCCCGCACGCCGTCCAGATCGTCACGCTTCGCCGTGAGGATGGCGATGACCATCGTGAAGGCCATGGGCAGCACGGCCAGCCGGGTGAACAGACCCAGCAGCAACAACACGCCCCCCACGAACTCCGTGCCCGCCGCCAGGGCGGCGTTGAACGCCGGGGCGGGGATGTGCAGGCTGGTGAAGTACTCGGTGGTCGAGCCGAGGTTGTTCAGCTTCCCCCACCCTGTACCGATGAACACCGAAGCCAGCGTGAGCCGCGCCAGCGTGGGTCCCAGAAATTCCAACTTGTCACGAATGGCCGCGACTCGCTCCGTCGCCTGGTTCAATGTCGCCCTCAGCATGTTCGTTCCTCCGTGCAGCCCTTACGTTGCCGTAGTCCTGCGGTTACGCGAAAATGGGGGGCGGTGACGTTCGCCCCACATTCTGCCCGCTATCGGGCTGCCAGGCCACGACAGGGCCAGGCAAGGACCGCGTGAGCCGGGCCGGCGCCGAACAGCAGCGGCTGGAGGCCGACGAGCGCCGGGACGGCAACTGGAAGCGGTTCGGCCCCTACCTGGCCGAGCGGCAGTGGGGCACGGTGCGCGAGGACTATTCGGCCGACGGCAGCTGCTGGGACTACTTTCCGCACGATCACGCCCGCAGCCGCGCCTACCGCTGGGGCGAGGACGGCCTGCTGGGCATCGCCGATCGCCAGGGACGGCTGTGCTTCGCGCTGGCGCTGTGGAACGGCGCCGATCCCATCTTGAAGGAGCGGCTGTTCGGCCTGACCGGACCGCAGGGCAACCACGGCGAGGACGTGAAGGAGGAGTACTTCTATCTCGACTCGACGCCCACGCACTCGTACATGCGGGCGCTCTACAAGTACCCGCAGCGCGCCTATCCCTATGCCCTGCTGATCGAGGAGAACGCGCGGCGGGGGCGGGCCCAGCGCGAGTTCGAGCTGGTCGACACCGGCGTCTTCGCCGACGGACGCTACTTCGACGTGTTCGCCGAGTACGCGAAGGCCGCGCCCGAGGATCTGCTGATCACGCTGACGGTGGCGAACCGCGGACCCGACCAGGCGCCGCTGGTGCTGCTGCCCACGGTGTGGTTCCGCAACACCTGGTCGTGGGGCCGCCAGGGCGAGGGCTACAGCGCCCGCCCCTCGATCGTGGCGGCCGGCGACGGCGGCTTCGCGCTGGCCCACCCCGCCATGGGCCACTACCATCTGGCGGTCGAGGCCGAGCCCGGGACCGGCCGCGCGCCCGCGCTGCTGTTCACCGAGAACGAGACGAACTACGAGCGGCTGTTCGGCACGCCGAACGCGACGCCGTATGTGAAGGACGCGTTTCACGAGTACGTCGTGAACGGCCGGGTCGATCGGGTGAACCCGGCCCGCGCCGGCACCAAGGGGGCGGCGCTGTACACGCTGGTCGTTCCCGGGGGCGCCGAGGTGCGGGTGCGGCTGCGGCTCAGCGCCAGCGGCGCAAGCAGCGACAGAGCGCCGCTGCACGATCCCTTCGCCGGCTTCGACGCCATGGTCGGGCAGCGCCGGGCCGAGGCGGATGCCTTCTACGACGCGAAGACCGGCCCGCTGTCGGCCGACGAGACGCCCGTGGTGCGCCAGGCGTACGCCGGCCTGCTGTGGTCGAAGCAGTTCTTTCACTACGACGTCCGGGCCTGGCTGGAGGGTGACCCTGCGCATCCCCCGCCGCCGGCCAGCCGCCGCACCGGGCGCAACGCCGAGTGGGGGCACCTGTACAACCGCGACGTGCTGTCGATGCCCGACAAGTGGGAGTACCCCTGGTTCGCGGCCTGGGACCTGGCCTTCCACATGCTGCCGTTCGCGCGCATCGATCCCGCCTTCGCCAAGAGCCAGCTGTTGCTGATGACGCGCGAGTGGTACATGCACCCCAACGGGCAGCTGCCCGCGTACGAGTTCGCCTTCGGCGACGTCAACCCGCCCGTGCACGCCTGGGCCACCTGGCGCGTCTACAAGCTGGGCGTCGACGGCGACGGCAAGCGTGACCGCGAGTTCCTGGGGCGCATGTTCCGCAAGCTGCTGCTGAACTTCACCTGGTGGGTCAACCGCAAGGACGCCCAGGGCCGCAACCTGTTCTCCGGCGGATTCCTGGGCCTGGACAACATCGGCGTGTTCGATCGCTCGCGGCCGCTGCCCACGGGCGGCTACCTGGAACAGGCGGACGGCACGGCCTGGATGGCGTTCTTCTGCGCCACCATGCTGTCGATGGCCATCGAGCTGGCCAAGGGCGATCCCTCGTACGACGACATGGCGTCGAAGTTCTTCGAGCACTTCGTCCACATCACCGACGCCATGAACGCGCTGGGGGGCAACGGCCTGTGGGACGAGCAGGACGGCTTCTTCTACGACAAGCTGCACGCGGGCGGGCAGGCCCACCCGCTGCGGGTGCGGTCACTGGTGGGGCTGCTGCCCATCATCGCCGTCGAGGTGCTGGAGGACGAGGCCATGTCGGCGCTGCCGGCGTTTCGCCGCCGCATGCGCTGGTTCCTGGAGAACCGTCCCGACCTGGCAGGGCTGGTCAGCCTGACGCCCGGGCCGGACGCCGCGCAGGACCGCATGCTGCTGAGCATCCCGTCGCGCGAGCGGCTGATCAAGGTGCTGCGCTACATGCTGGACGAGGACGAGTTCCTGTCGCCCTACGGAATCCGCTCGCTGTCGAAGGTGCACCAGCGCGCGCCCTATCGCTTCTTCCACGGCGGGGAAGAGTTCCGGGTCGACTACGTGCCGGGGGAGGGGACGACGGGGCTGTTCGGCGGCAACTCGAACTGGCGCGGGCCCATCTGGATGCCCGTCAACTACCTGCTGGTCGAGGCGCTCGAGCGCTATCACCACTTCTACGGCGACGGCCTGCGCGTGGAGTGCCCGGTCGGCTCGGGCCGGTTCCTGAACCTGCGCGAGGTCTCGCTGGAGCTCTCGGCGCGGCTGGCCCGCATCTTCTTGCCGGGCCCGGAGGGCCGGCGTCCCTGCCACGGCGACCACCCCCACTTCGCGGGCGATCCGCACTGGCGAGACCTGATCCTCTTCCACGAATACTTCCACGGCGAGACCGGCCGCGGCGTGGGCGCCAGCCACCAGACCGGCTGGACGGCGCTGGTCACCCGTTTCATCGACAAGCTGGCGCGGGCCCGGGGCTGAGGGGCGGCTGGCGTTCAGCCGCCGCGGTCACACCCGTTCGGCGACGACGATGTCCTGATAGCTGACGTGGTCGGTGCGACCGCACCAGGAGCCGAAGCGAACCGGCTCGACGCGCAGCCCGGCGGCGGCGTGCATCTCCGTCACCCGCTGCTGCTCGAAGCCGATGGCGCTCTCGGGCGTCACCAGGTCGACGACCTGCGCCTGCGGGTCGCCCGGGTACACGTGGGCCAGGTTCAGCGCGCCTGGCCGGGTCGCCATCAGCGCCCGCGACTCGTCGTTCAGGATGAACCAGGTCCCCAGCACGCGCCCGCCCGGCCGCAGCACCCGCCCCAGCTCCGCCAGGTAGTGCGCGGCGTCGGCGGGCAGCAGGTGCGTGAAAACCGAGGTCAGGAAGGCGAAGTCGAAGGAGGCGTCGTCGGCGGGGAAGCGATATTCGCTGGCCCGGTAACGACCGGTGGGGTTGTAAGCGTCGTTGTAGATGTCGGCCACCTGGAACTCGAAGTTGGGGAACTTCGGCGTGATGTTCTCGCGACACCAGGTGATGCCCTGGGGCACGATGTCGATGCCCAGGTAGCGCCCCTGCTTCAGGTAGTTGGTCAGCGGCAGCGCCATGCGCCCGATGCCGCATCCCACGTCCAGCACCCGTTCATCGGGACGCAGCCTCCCGAACTCGATGAAGTAGCGCAGGAACTCGTAGCCGGCGGCCTTGAAGCTGCCATTTCCCACGAAGTGCATGCGCGTGGGCGGGATGCTGTGGTCGTACTGGCCCAGGATGCGGTTGCCGGTATCGATCAGGAAGGCGCCCACCTGATTCAGGACCGGAAAGACCACCCGGCGGCGCACGCGAGAAGGGATGAGATTCTTCAGTTGTTCGAGGGTGCCCATGGCCGAGGGACAAATGCATAGCCCAGAAGGCCAGCGCGGCAAAGTCCGGACGAACGGGGGTGGCGGGTCAGCCGCCCCGGCGCCGTCGGACGGAGGCATCGAGTCCACCCAGCAGATCGAAGACCGCCTGTTTCGCGCCCATCCCGTACCGACGATAATCGCCACCCAACAGCGACGACGTGACGCCGCCCAGGCAGGCACCCAGCCGGTCGCGACCAGCGGCCCGGCGTTCGAGAAAGTCAGCCTTGGCCGAAGCCCCGGCCGCGGTGGCGGGGTGCTGCCCGATGTGCGTCGCCAGCGTCCGATAGTTCAGCGCCTCGCGCCGGTAGAACGCCGCGTCTTGCTTGCGCACCAGCGTCAGCAGCGCGGCCGGCGACCAGCCGATCACCCCGATCTGCTGGCTGGCGTGGACACGATAGTCCATCAGCCGCTCGTTCAGCGGTAGCGCCGCGTGCTCCGTCGCCAGGACGAAGGCCAGCCAGCCGTCGTGCACCCACCCCGCGGGGACCGGCAGGGCGGCCGCCAGCGTCGCCCGCCGCACCGCCATGGTCGCCCCCGTGACCACGTTCGTCTTCAGCAACAGCGCGGGCCCCTGACCGGCGGCGAATGATTCCTGCTGGCGGCGATCGAAGAACACGCGGTCCCAAAGCGAGCCCCGCAGCGACGCCCCGCTCTCATCGATGAGGCCGGCGTTCGAGAACACGTAGGCGGCGTCTGGCCGCGCCGCCAGCGCCGACAGACTGGTGGCCACCTTGGTGGGCCGCCACACGTCGTCCTGATCGCACAGGAAGATGATCTCGCCCTGGCACCGTTCCATCACCGCGCCGAAGTTCGCCGACGAGCCCAGGCGCTGGACGTTGCGGGTGAACCGCACGGGGATGCCGCTGTCGCGCTCGAATCGAGTCAGCACGGCCTCCGTGTCGTCCCGTGAACCATCGTCACCGACGACGATCTCGTCGGGCCGATGGGTCTGGGCGGCGATCGATGCCAACTGGGCGGGCAGAAAACGCGCCCCATTGTAGGTGGCCAGCGCCACGGATACGGTGGTGCTCAAGCGGCGCCTCCTGGGGGCGCGTCCGCGGCCCAGCGGCGCAACAAGCGCTGGCCGGTCAGGAACGTCAGGGGGGCGCCCACGACCCCGAACACCGCGATCAGCGCCACGAAGATCCCCGCCGCGGCCGAAGCACGCGACAGCAAGAAGGCCAGCGGCACGTACACGATCAACATCACCACGTTGATGCGCAGATTCTGGCCCCGCGCGCCCAGGCCCACCAGCACCAGCGCGGAGCAGTAGTGAAGCGACTGCGCCAGCGCCAGCGCCACGCCGAAGGGCAGCAATGCCGCCGGGCCCTCCGCGTCGCCGCCCAGCCACTTCCGCACCAGCACCTTGCCCGCGGCCGTCACGAACAGCGCGAAGGCCGCCCACAGGGCGAGGGTGGCTGCGTACGCCCGCCGGCGCAGCGCCCGCGCCTGACGCAGATCCGCGGTCCGGGCTGCCGCGGCGAAGGACGGCCACAGCGGCTGCAGCACGACCACCAGCACCGCGTTCAACAAGAAAGGGAACCGCGTGATCACCGAGTACCGCCCCGCGTCCACCAGACCCTGGGTCCGCGAGAGGATCGCCTCGGGCGTACGGACGATCAACGACGTCACCAGGTCCATCGCCAGGAATGGCGCCCCCACGCGCCAGAAGGCCCCCAGGGCCCCCGGTTCACCATGTCGCGCCACGGTGAACCACCGTCGCGACAGACCCCATACCCACAGGCCCAGGCCGCTGAGCAGCGGTGGGGCCACGAAGAGCGCCGCCAGGATGAAGAAGGGCGCCCGCAGCCACGCCGCCAGCAGCAGCACCGGGATGGCCGCCACGTGCACGGCCGCGGTCGCCGCATACGCGTGATATCCCCGGTGCAATCCCACGAAGATCGACTGCGCCAACCCGGCCGCCACCGTGACGACAGCCAGGACGATCAGCCACGCCAGCAGCGGTCCTGGCGCACCGACGCTGGTGGGCCAACCGGCGCCCACCCAGCGGGACCAGGGCAGCAGCGGGAAGGACGCAGCGAACAGCAACGGCAACGCCACGTATCCGCCCGTCAGGGTCAGCGCGCTGCGCACCAGAGACGCATTCACGACGTCACGCCGGGGGCCGGTGCTCTCCAGGCACGAAAGCAAAGTGCCCGGGACACCCAGGTTGCCGGTCAAGAACAGTCCGAACAACGAGTACGCCGTCAGCCACAGGCCGAGGACCCGCGCGTCGAACTGCCGGCTGAGCAGGGCCGGCACCAGCAGCTGGTACAGCGAAGCGGCCGCCTGATAGGCCATCCCGGCGGCCGCGATCCGTCGAAAGCTCGGGCTCCTCGGGGCCGCGCCCACGTTCACTGGAGGGGTGACGGTGTCGCCGGGGACCGTCACTTGCGAGCCGTCAGCACCAGCTCGTCCCCGCGCAGCCGGGCGGCGTCGCCGGCGAGGATCTGCGTCCACTGCCGCCTCCAGCCGGCGAATCTATCGTTCCAGGTGCCACGATCGTCCCACTGGTGGCGCCCTTGCGTCTGGATGTGTCGCGAGGCGACCTCGCCCGCCGCCACGCCGTGGACGGTGGAGGTCACGCCACAGTCCTGGAATCCCACGCGCGCGGCCAGCGCGGCCAGCGCCTGGGCGCTGAAGATCTGGAGGTGCCGGGGAGGTTCGAGTCCCCGCCAGGCTCGACCGAACCTTTCGTGGTTCGCGCTCCTGACGTTGGGGGTCACGGCCACCATGGTGCCCCCGGGCACCAGCAGGCGGTGAATCTCCCCCAGGAAGGCCTCGGGGTCGTGCACGTGCTCCAGCACATGGCTGGAGGTGACGGCGTCGAAGCTGTTCTCGGCGAAGCCGCACGCTTCCAGCGGTCCTTGCCGAACCCGCAAGCCGCGCGCGACGGCGCCCGCCACCGCCTTGGGATCCACATCTTGCCCCTCGACGCGCCAGCCCACCTGCTCGAGGACCCGCAGCGCCAGTCCGTCGCCGCAGCCCACGTCCAGCAACGACATGCCAGGGGTCGGCGGCGGTAGATGGCGCAACAGGAGCTGGAGATGCAGGGCCACCGTCGGTACGGAACCAATGACAGGGGCCAGGATGCGGCCAGCGAGCGCCGGTACCGGCCCCACCGACCGGTGGTGAGCGCCGGCCAGCGTGATCTGGCCTAGCAGTCCCCAGATCCGCAGCAACGTGTCCTCGAGCCCAGCAGGTCGCGCGGCGTGCGTGTAGTAGGTGGTGTAGGCTCGCCCGATGTCGTCCGGACTGGGACAGGGGTCCAGCCACAGGCACCCGCAGTCCGGGGCGGTGCAGGCGCGCATGGTCCACTCGCCCGGTGCGCCAAACAGGGCATCATGAAGACCCTGGTAACGGACCTCCCCCGACCGCCCGCACACCGGGCACCGGGGGCGATCGACGACCCGCAAGGCCTCGAGCGGGGCTGCGGCTGTGGATGGCGACATGCGTGAAGGGGCCGACCTTAGCACGTTGGCGAGCGTGCTCCGCGCCACCCCTCGTGCGGGAAACGGAGTTGCTGGGGTGGGCCCGACCGTACCAACATGACCGCGGTGAGTGATCACCGGCGACGCGAATGGTTGGAGACAGATGGCCTGGGAGGATACTCCATGGGGACTGTTTCGGGCCTGCGCACTCGCCGCTACCACGGGCTGTTGGTGGCGGCGGCCTCTCCCCCCGTCGACAGGTACGTCCTGGTCGCGGGCATGGATGTCGCGATAGAGACGCCGCACGGACGATGGTCGCTGTCCGCCCAGCGCTATTCCCCCGACGTCATCGACGGGGAAGGCGAACGGTTCATCGAGACCTTCTCGACCGAGCCATGGCCCACCTGGACCTTCCGTCTACCCGACGGAGCTCACGTCGGGCACCAGCTCTTCCAGCAGAAAGGAGTGGGTCGCGTGTTCCTTTCCTGGCGCCTTCTCGCCGACAGCCCCCGGCCGGTGACGTTGACGGTACGGCCTCTCCTTGCCTGCCGACCCTTTCATTCGCTGCTGCGAGAGACGTCCGCCTTCTCGTTCGAGGCTGAACGAAAGGCAGATCGGGTCGGGTTCCGGCCTTTCCCCAACAGCCCGGGCGTGTCGATGGCGTCCAATGGAAGCTACACACATCAGCCGTACTGGTACCGGCGATTCCTTTACACGGAAGAACTGGCCCGCGGTCTCGACCATGAAGAAGACCTGGGCTCCCCCGGCGTGTGGTCATTCTCCGTAGACGGCGGCACGGAGGCGGTCCTGATGTTCGCGGCAGACGACCGTGGGCTGACGAGCTCAGCGTTGGCCGAGCGGGAGCGGGAGCGGGAGCGTGTCCGGCGCATCAGGTTCGGCACGTCGCTGGATCGCGCCGCAGATCAGTTCATCGTGGCCAGGGGACAGGGTCGAAGCGTCATCGCTGGCTATCCGTGGTTCGGGGATTGGGGGCGCGATACATTCATCTCACTGCGGGGCCTGTGCCTGGCCCGAGGTCGAGCTGACCAGGCGATCACCGTGCTGTCGACGTGGTCGGGCCTGCTCTCTCAGGGGATGCTGCCCAACTATTTTCCTGATGGCCTGGGCGAACCTGCCTACAACTCGGTCGACGCCTCGCTCTGGTTCGTGGTCGTCGTTGCCGAAGCGCTGGCCTCCGCGGGACAGGCGCTGGACATGGCGATTAGACGTCGCCTGATCGAAGCCGCCGAGGCCATCCTGGACGGCTACGCGCGCGGCACACGGTTTGGTATCGGCGCCGCCGCCGACGGACTGCTGGCGGCTGGTGTCCCCGGTGAGCAGCTGACCTGGATGGACGCGCGCGTTGCAGGCCGCGAGATCACCCCGCGAATCGGGAAACCGGTAGAGGTACAGGCGTTGTGGCTGAACGCCTTGGCTCTGGCCGCGCGGTGGGAGACGGCTTTTGCGCCGCGATGGCGAACGGCTTTCACCCAGGGGGCCGCCAGTTTTTCCTCTTGCTTCTGGAACACGCCGTGCGGCTGCCTGTTCGATGTCGTGGACGTCGGGCACCAGGCGGGCGTGACCGATCAGACGTTTCGACCCAACCAGATCTTCGCCGTGGGGGGATTGCCGCTGGCCCTGCTGGATGGCGTGCGCGCGCGCGCCCTCGTCGACGCAGTGGAGGCCCGCCTGGTGACGCCGCTGGGCCTGCGTTCGCTGGCCCCTGGCGAGAGCGGCTATGCAGCCCACTACGGCGGTGACGTGGCGGCGCGTGACGCTGCCTACCACCAGGGCACGGCGTGGCCCTGGCTGATGGGGCCGTTCGTCGAGGCCTACGTTCGCGTGCGTGGCAACTCCGCGGCGGCCCGCGCCGAGGCGCGCGCCCGCTTCCTGCTGCCGTTGATGGAGCATCTGGGCGAAGTCGGGCTCGGCCACGTCTCCGAAGTGTCGGACGCCGAGTTCCCCTTCCGTGCCGGGGGATGTCCCTTTCAGGCGTGGTCGCTGGCCGAGTTGATCCGGCTCGATCGGGTGGTGCTGGCCCAGCCTGAACATGGATGACGGGACGGCGCTGGCGGCCTGGTAAGATTTTTTCTTCCCATGTTCGAGAGACTGCTGCGCGTCGTCCGACCCAGGCTCCTCCCGTTGCCTGTTCGATTTCCGACCCATCGTTTTGGGCGCGGCACATACGATGACGATCTGCAGATCCTGGAGTGGGGAGAAGGAGCCAAGCTCCACGTCGGCCAGTTCTGTTCGATCGCGTCGGGCGTGCGCATCATCCTGGGCGGAAACCACCGGGTCGACTGGGTGACCACCTATCCGTTCACCCACTTCCGCGATGCCTGGCCCTCCGCCGCCTCTATCACCGGCCACCCCGCCACGCGCGGCGATGTGGTGATCGGGAATGATGTCTGGGTGGCTTTTGGTGCGACGATCTTGTCGGGCGTGACCATCGGCGATGGCGCGGTCATCGGCGCCCATGCCGTCGTATCGCGAGACGTCCCGCCCTACGCGGTGGTGGTGGGGAACCCCGCCCAGATCGTCCGGCGTCGCTTCGAGCAGACGGTCATCGACAGGCTCCTGGCCGTCGAATGGTGGAACTGGTCCGATGCGAAGATTGCCCGGATGATGCCCAAGCTTCTCGCCGCCGACATCGAGGCCTTTCTCGTCGAAGCAGAGGCCGCCTCGCGCGAGCCCGGCTGAGGCCGGGCCGGGGACCTCGTCCGCGCTACGCGACGCCCAGCACGCGGTGCACGAAGGCCCAGTAACGTGACAGCACGGGGTTCGCGACCTTCGTGACCAGCGGATGATCGAAGCCCTCGAACGTCAGGGCGCCGGTCAGGTAGTCGCCGTCGTTCGCCGCCGGTGAGCGGCGCGCCTGCACGGCGCGGCGATCTTTCAGCACGCCGGGGAGGGCACGCGCGATCTCGCCGTACGTCCTCAGCTTGCCGGGCAGCCAGCCCCCTTTCGCGGCCAGGGCCAGCACCGCCAGCTCGGCGCCCAGCAACGCCGGCGCCGCCGCCAGCAACCGGGGCAGCGGCCAGTCCTTCAGCAGCAGGAACCAGCGGTTGCGCTCCAGGTACACCATCTTGCGTGCCGAGAAGCTGGCGTCGTACTTGTGCGCCACCCGCGACGCCGCCACCACCACCGCCTCGTACCCGAGTTGCCGCAGCCGGATCTGCAGGTCGCAGTCCTCGTGGTACAGGAACAGCCGCTCGTCGAAGGGGCCCGCCTGGTCCAGGGCCGACAGCCGCAGCAGCAGCGCCGCCCCCGAGGCGTAGGGGACGCTGCGCACCTCCGCGCCGTCGGGCATCACCTCGTCCACCGGGGCGCGGTAACGATCGCAGAAGCCGAAGCCGCAGAAGTGCAGGGCGTTCCCCGCCGTGTTCAGCAGCCGGGGCGCGTCGTGCAGGACGATCACGGGCTGGGCGGCCGCCACGTTCGGTCGCTGGTCCATGGCCGCCAGCAAGGGGGGCAGCCAGCCCGGCGACAGCTCCAGATCCTGGTTCAGCAGCATGGCGTAGGGCGCGCCCAGCCGGCGGGCCTCGGCCAGGCCGATGTTGCATCCCTCGGCGAAGCCGGTGTTGCGCTCCTGCAGGAGGACCCTTAGCTCGCTGCCGGTGCGGGCCTGCCAGCTGTCGGCCTGCGCGCGCAGCTGGGCGCGGGTGCCGTCGGTCGACGCGTTCTCCACGACGATCACCGTGGCGTCGGTCAGGTCCGTGTTCGCGCGCAGCGTCTCCAGCAGCGGGACGATGTAGCGCTCGGCGAAGTAGGTGACGACGATGAAGGCGAGCTTCACGATCGCTTCACGCGCGCGTTCCCGGCAGCGGTACGCGCCCGGTGGTCGCCTCGGCCGACTGGGCGCCGCCGGTGGTGGTGGTGCCGGCCGGTTGCAGGGATTCGTCGACCGGCACCCCCTGGAACCGCGGCGCGCCCGACATCCGGGCCATCTGCTCTTGCAGCAGGCCCAGGTCCTGCGTCAGGGCGATGGTGCGCGCCTCCAGGCGGGACAGCGCCACCACGGTGCCCAGGTGCAGCAGCACCAGCACGCCGATCAGGATCGCGAAGAAGAAGTTCGAGGGCAGCGTGAAGCCCATCAGCAGGCCCAGCCGCGAGGTCATCGAGGGGAACGCCGCCGTGACCAGCACGCCCAGCATGAACAGCAGGAAGGCCAGGCTGTGCTGCAGGGACACCCGCTCGCGCAGCAACAGCCGGATCAGGAAGGCCACCACCACCGTGCAGCACGCCGCGAAGATCCAGTAGCGCGAGAACTCCATCATCTGATCACATCGCCTTGGGCCAGGGGCGTCGCATGCTGCGGACATAACACAGCGTCACCGCCAGGCTGACCTTCAACATGTAATAGGCGGTGCGCCAGCTGCGGATGCTGCTGGCCCCCGCGGTGCGGGGCCGCATGATCACCGGTACCTCGCGGATGATCAGGCCGGCGGCCCGGGCCATGGCCAGGGACTCCGGCTCGGGGTAGTCGAAGGGATAGGTCCGCTCGAACAGCGAGAGCGCCCGCGGGCCATACAGGCGGTACCCCGAGGTGGGATCGGTGCTGGGCACGCCCGCCACCACGCGCAGCACCCAGCGCAGCCAGGTGATGCCCACCCGGCGCAGCCAGGTCGACTGGAAGCCCTGCCGCTCCTCGCCGTAACGGGTGCCCACGATCAGGTCGGGCGTGGGGGTCTCGCGCAGCAGCGCCAGCAGCTTGCCCAGCTCGTGCGGCGGGTGCTGGCCGTCCCCGTCGACCTGCACGGCGCACGAGAACCCCTCGCGCCAGGCCAGCCGCAGGCCCGTCTGCACCGCGCCCCCGATGCCCAGGTTCTTGGGCAGCTGCACCACCCGCGCCCCGGCCATCTCCGCCACGGCGGCCGTGCGGTCGGTCGAGCCGTCGTCGATGACGACGGGGACGATCTCCAGGCCCAGCTTCGACCCCTCGGCCAGGATGTCCTTGACCAGCGGTCCCACCGACCGCTCCTCGTTCAAGGCCGGAACGACGACGAGAATGCGCACGCGAAGGGCGGCAGAATACCACAGGCCCCGGGGTGGTCGACGGGCTGACGGGCGACGCTACTTGGCCGGGCCGCCGGCGCCGCCCGCACCCTTGGGGGGCGCCGGCGGCTTCTTCCCCTTCGGATAGCAATCCATGTCGACCGACATCTGCCGGCCCAGCTTCACCATGGTGGACATGGGGACGTCGACGAGCCGCAGGCTGTGAACCCGGCCCAACCAGAACGAGTAGAAGTTCATGTTGATCTCGTCCGCGCCGTACACCTTGTTGAACACGTACAGGCGGTTCGACGGCCACTCGTGCTCCATCGCGTAGGCGATGAAGTGCGGGATCGACTTGTCGTTCACGTCCGTGGGATGGCAGTCGTAGCCGGGTTCGATCAGGGGGCGCACCCGGTCGTAGACGGGGCGGCTCATGCGCACGGGACCGCGGTGGCGCATCAGATCGGCCGCCAGGTCGTGATCCATGGTGGCCTGCGTCTCGCGGGTGATGCGCCAGGCGTGCCCGAACTCGAACACCCCGTTCACGACGAAGGCCACCGCCATCAGCGTGACGAAGGCGGCGGCCAGCCGCCGATCGCGCTGGCGGCAGAAGTCCCATATCGTGGCGCAGCCCCGCCCGAAGCACAGCGCCAGGAAGGGCATGCACATCAGGTACTGGCGCACGATCAGCAGATGGTTGTGCGTGAACACGGCGATGAACGCCCCCATGAACGCCATCCAGGTCAGCGTCATGCGGGTGTCGCGCCGAAGCATCATGGCCAACCCGATCAGGGTCACCGCCGTGAACAGGATGGCGATGCTCAGGTACGGGGAAGGCACCACCAGGAACAGCCACATCAGCATCCGCCAGACGTGCTCCCACATCCCCACGTAGAACGGGTAGGAGGTCCCGGTGCTGTTGTAGTCCGCGCTGCCGCTGCGGAAGACGTTCAGCAGGTGCAGCGGATCCAGGTAGAACTCGGGGCTGAGGGCGAAGCTGCACAGCACGAACACCGCGGTCCCCAGCGCGGCGATGGACAGGCGTTTGAGGGGGCTCCACGAGCTTCGCCGCACCAGGGGCAGCAGCGGCACTGGCAGGAAGGCGAAGACGCCCGTCAGCTTGCAGGCGAAGACCGCCCCCGCCGCGGCCGCCGACGCGCAATACCAGCGCACGGCGGGGCCGTCACTGGGGGACCGCCAGGCAGCGCAGAACAGAAACAGCTGCAGCGCCGAGAACTGCGTCAGCGGCGCGTCGATGGCGACCCAGCGCGCGTGATAGCCCAGCTCCCACGAGAACGCCATGAAGGCGGCCGCGGCCAGGGCGACGCCCCACCGGCGCGGCTGGCAGCGCCAGGAGGCCAGAAAGACCCACAGGATGGCCAGGGTGGTGACCACCACGAACACGGAGCGCACCTCCACCACGTACTGCGGGGTGTTGACCAGCGCCGCCGCCTCGGCCTTGAACTTCGCCACCGACGGAAAGGCGGCCGGGTCGACCCGGAAGGGCTGGGCGCGCATGTCGTGCAGGATGGCCAGCAGGTTCTTCCACTGGTGGGCGACCACCACCGGGAACCCCATGGTGAAGTAGGGCCCGCCGTACGACAGTCCGTCGGGCATCAGCGACATGCGCTGGATGCATCCCGTGACCCCCTGCACGTGGTACCACTCGTCCCAGTGCGAGCCGAAGTCGACCCCCAGCAGGCCCTCGATCGCGAACAGGGCCAGGAACACCGCCAGCAGCAGCACGGCCGCGGTCGGGGTCGCCAGTCGATCGGCCAGCCACAGCACCGCGTTCGAGGCGCTCAGCCCCGCGCGCGAGATCGCGGCCGAAATCCGTCGAGAGGCCGGAGACATCGGCGCTTCTTATCGCACGTGACCCGGCGACGGCAAGGCGAGGTTTCCGGCCCGCTGGCGTGGCCGAAGGCGGGGAATTTCGTCAGCGAAAGAGATCGAAGCTGTCCAGGTGCAGGATGGAGCGGCGCAAGACGCGCAGCCGGGCGTAACGCGCGCGCGTCGCGGGGAAGTCCGCCCGCCAGGTCGAGAACGTGTCGTCCCGGCGCGCCACCTCGCGCCAGCTGGCCCGATCGTCGCTGACCTCGAGCGCCAGCGGCACGGCCCGATCCGGGCAGCAGTCGGAGCGGTTCTTCACCACCAGATGCGAGAAGGTCTTGCGATCGCCCAGGTCGTACTCCACCCAGGGATCGTTCTCGTCGGTCGTGCAGAAGAAGATGTCCGTGACGGCGTCCGCGCAGTAGTGCTCCTTCGGCTTGCACACGTCCAGCGTCGAGCTGGCCCGCCAGGGCCGGCCCGCGGTCAGGCTGGGTTGCAGATGGACGTGGGGCACCAGCTGAACACCCGCCAGCAGCAGCACCACCACGGCGGCCCCCAGCGCCACGCGGCGCAGGCGCAGGCCGCGCAGCCGGCGGCGGGGCAGCGTCATGCGGTCCAGCAGGGCCGTGGACAGCGTGCCCAGGTCGCGGAAGGCCTGCTCCTGTTCCTGGGGCGGCCGGCGGGCCCACACCGCGTCGCCCTGCGGGGCCAGCAGCGCCGCGCGCACCCGCTCGCGCGCCGCCTCGTCGGGCAGGCAGGCCGCCAGCAACTCCGGCGGCGTCAGCGCCAGCGCCTCGGGCGCGTCGGCGGGCCCCGGGTCCGGCAGCTGGGCCGACAGCGACCAGAACGCCGCCTCGCGCGCCAGTCCCACCAGCGCCGGCAGCGACGTCGCCATCACCTCGGCGCGGCTGGTCGACAGCAGCGCGGACTCCGCCAGCTCGCGCACCGAGAAGGCGCGCCGCAGGTCGGCCAGCTGGCGCGGCGATAGTTCTTTCAGGGCGGCCCGGGCCTGGGCTTCGGTGTCGCTGCCCCACAGCCAGCGCCAGGCGCGGGAGAGGGCCCCGCGGCGCTTGGGCTGGGGCGGCGGCGCCGCCGTCACGGGCTGGGCGGGCGCTTCGGCTACGGTCGACTCGGTTGCGGACACGGAGGGTGTCATGGCACTCCCAGCTCGCGGCGGGCCACGTCGGTGCCCGGCGTGGTGATGTCTCGTTTGAACAGGTACAGGCCGGCCTCCGAGGCGATCAAGCCATAGGGGTGGCGATCGAACGCGGCCTTCACGACGCCCGGCGTGTACAGGTCGCCCCGTCGCAGCAGCAGGTAGTCGGCGTCGCCGTGCGCGAAGCGCAGCGTGTAGGCGTCCAGCCTGGCGGCGATGTGCGGGTTCAGGTTCTCGGACGCCGCCACGCTGGCGCTGGGCGGGATCATGGCCAGCATCTTCTGCAG
>Ga0105237_10000075_pt1 | contig 132511 bp, 113 predicted proteins | sample KBSC24metaG_FD_81520 | JGI IMG/M metagenome (GOLD analysis project Ga0105237, IMG submission 81520) | Corn rhizosphere microbial communities from Kellogg Biological Station, Michigan, USA - KBS C2-4 metaG | ecosystem: Host-associated > Plants > Roots > Rhizosphere > Soil | place: Michigan...
ATGCTTCGCGGCATTCCGCTTCAGGCGGGACATCACACGCTTCGTCTGCAGTATGTGGCTCCGGCTTGGAAGATCTCGGAGGCGATTACCACTATATCGCTGCTCGCATTCTTCGCCTATCTCATCTGGAGCCTATCTCCCGCCGGGAACCGCTTTCCACCTGCGTCGATTGGACTGAGTGGGAATACTTCCGCAGATTGATATTGGAGGTCTGTATTCATGACCGCGCTATTCGATCCGATCACGATCAAGAGCATAACATTTAGAAACCGTGTGGGCGTCGCTCCCATGTGCCAGTACAGCGCCGTGGACGGTCTGCCGAATGACTGGCATATGGTTCATCTGGGCGCTCGGGCGCAGGGCGGCGCGAGCGTCGTCATTTCGGAGGCGACGGCCGTTGTGGCGCGCGGCCGTATCTCTCCAAGCGATGCCGGTATCTGGTCCGATGCCCATGTCGAAGCGTGGTCGCCCATCACTCGCTTTATTGAGTCGCAGGGAGCCGTTCCGGGAATACAGATCGCCCATGCCGGCCGCAAGGCCAGCACACAGAAGCCATGGGAAGGTCACTCAGGTATTTCAGACGACCTTGGAGGATGGGAACCGGTCGCTCCAAGCGCCGTGGCCTTCGATCCCTCATACCGCCTGCCGCATGCGCTTACCAAAGAGGAGATCGCCGTTGAGATCCGGGCCTTCGCCGACGCTGCCCGGCGGTCTCTGGAGGCCGGATTTAAGGTCATCGAAGTTCATGGCGCGCATGGTTACCTGATGCACGAGTTTCTCTCTCCGCTCGCCAATAAGCGTGATGATGAGTACGGCGGATCGTTTGAAAACCGCATCCGGTTTGCCCTGGAAACGACGCGGGCTGTGCGAGCCGTGTGGCCGGATGAATTGCCTCTATTCGTGCGCCTTTCGTCTACGGATTGGGTTGAAGGCGGCTGGGACCTTGAACAGAGCATCGAGCTTTCGAAGCTGCTGAAAGAGGAGGGCGTTGACCTCATCGACTGCAGCTCAGGCGGGATCGCACCCGGTATCAAGATCGACGCGAAACCAGGCTACCAGGTCCCGTTCGCCGAGGCGGTTCGGCGAAAAGCGGGCATTGCGACAGGAGCTGTCGGCCTGATTACCGAAGCGGATCAGGCCGATTCCATTATTCGCGACGGTCAGGCTGACATGGTGTTTCTTGCCCGGGAACTGCTCCGTGATCCCTATTGGCCATTTCACGCTGCCGCCAAATTGGGACAGAAGTATCACGATTATCTGCCCAAACAGTATGAGCGGGCGTTTCCTTAGCGGGTTCTTAGAACGTCTCTTCCCTCAGTCCGGCGGTTTCAGCCCGGCGGCTAAAGCCACGGCTAGAGAGTACATATGTCCGCCTTCGCGGACCAGGAATTGGGCCTGTGGTCCTCTGTGTGCCCGGAGGGGCACTGTTGTACTCTCTAGGGGGGCACCCGCTTGCGGGTCGTTTAACCGCCTGCCTCTTGGGGCGTTTCCTTAATTTCTCATCGGCTAAAGTGCGATGAGATAAGCCGTCCAACTTCAGCCAGAACGGCCTCTCGTTCGCTAATCGGTGCGAGTGATTCGGTATAGTAGGCCGTCACGATGATCGGGGGGCGTCCGGGGGGCCAGATAACGGCGATGTCGTTCGTCGCATTATGGTCTCCCGTGCCTGTCTTATCTCCCACACGCCAGCCCTTGGGCAGTCCGGCTCGCAAGCGCTTATCTCCGGTCTTATTGGCAAGGATCCACGCTGTCAGTTGCTTGCGCGACGAAGCGGATAGAGCGTTCCCGAGAATGATCTTGCGTATGTTTTCCACCATGGCGACTGGTGTCGTGGTGTCGCGCGGATCGCCGGGTGTGGCCTCGTTCAGCTTCGTTTCCCGGCGGTCGAACCGTGTGATCTTATCTCCGAGTGAGCGGGCGTATGCCGTCAGTCCTGCCGGCCCGCCGAAGCTGTCGAGCAGCAGGTTTGCCGCAGAATTGTCGCTGAGAGTCAATGCGGCTTCGCAGAGAGCGCTGATTGAGAGCCCATCTTTACCGGCGTGTTTCTCCGTCGTCGGGGAATAGGTAACGAGGTAATCTTTCGAGTAGACGATCCGGCGCGTAAGCTTTTCCTCTTTATGATCGACACGAGCCAGGACAAACGCGGCTGCGAGAAATTTGAACGTGCTGCAGTGGGCAAATCTCTCGCTGCCCCTGTATGAGATCACCTTTGTGCCCGCGCTGTCGAGAATCGCAACACCAAGACGGCCGCCATGTTTGTGTTCGAGAGCGGCAAAGCTGTGCAGCAGATCGCCGTTTCCATTATCGGCCGCTGCCCGCATGTTCAATAGAGCCGGCCCGGCAAGCAGTGAGCCGATCAGAAGTTCTCGGCGTGAAATCACGATAATTGATCCTTTTGCGTGGCTGGAATGCTCCGTAGTTTACCCCAGATCGATTTTGAAGTCGGCTGCATCGTCCAAGTGTCAATAGCAGCTAAACCGCTTCAAAAGTGTATAATATGCAGGCCGCCTAATGGATTTTGCGGCGACCAGGAGATCCCACACTCATGCGAAGCGCCATCGTTGTTCGCCTGCAGAGTGCGCGCGTATTGTTGATCGCCGCCTGTATTGCTGTTGTGTCCCTGCCGGTGTCTGCCGCCCCGCACAATCCTCCCAATGATCCCGTTCCATCCATTCGCATCCCGGAGCCGGTAATGCCGACGCCGAATGCCTTTGAAACCTACCAGATCGCCGTAGGCGCGATCACGGACCGCGGCTACGAATCGCCTGATAATGCATCCGCCGCTCTCGATGTCCGCCGCGCGATCGTCCTTGCCAACACGCGCTCTTTGAAGCTGATTGCGCAGGCAAACATGCAGCAATTCGAAGCGCCGCCCGTCCGCTCCTTCGCCACCTCCAATGCTGACGTCTTCACGGATTTTTTGACTTTAGGCCGTTTGCTTGCTTTTAAGAGCGTGACGGAATCCGACCGTTCAGAGTGGGATGCCGCAGCGTCCACCGCTGCCCAGGCCATCTTGATGGGAGCGCGTATTCAGCATGATGGCGTCACTATTCAGCGCCTTGCAGGCATGAATATCGAGGCCCTCGGCCGCTCGGCGATGGCGCGTGCTGTCCCCCATCTTTCCGGCGATGAGGCCCGCCGTGAGGCTCACGCGCTGCGGACAGCTGAACGCATCACACCGAACTACGCCGATGCCATCGCTCAGGAAGGTTACCTGTGCATGTCGGCGCTCTTTCAAATGATGGACAGCGAGAAGGAATGGCGGGAGACCAAAAAGGCCAGCTATGGCGGCGCTGCGCCGCCGTCCAACCAGGAGATCATGGAGGAGTGTGTCCACTACTTCGACCATGCCATCGCCGAGGCCGGGAAGCCTTATCGCATAGCCAAGCGCTTTTACCCGCCGGGCAAGGGTGTCCTGGCCGATGTCGTTATGTTCGACACGCGATTTGCCTTTGTCTATGACCGCATCCAGACCGATCTGTTGATCGGTCAGCTTGCCCTGCAGTATTACCATGCCTACCACGGCCAGTACCCCGATACCCTGCAAGCGGCGCTCTCCGAGACCGGCAAGATCGGTCAGCTCGACGACCTGTTCGCGAGTTCAGGTTTGCTTCGATATGTGCGGACATCAAAGGGGTACCGGCTATACAGTGTCGGTCCCGACGGCAAAGACAATGCCGCCTCACCTATCGAAACCTCCGCGCAAAGCCCGGCGACTGAGACCAGTTTAGGCGATATCGTGGTGGGGGTGGATTAGGGGACAGAACTGCGTTCGCGCTGACGAAAGGGCTGCCGCGTTAGGACCCCTCCTTGCGTCCTCCCCGAAGGGAAGGGGCGTTCTCGACATTGCACAGCTTGCTGTTCTTTGCAAAGCGTCAAGAAACGAAGCGTAGATCGCAAACCGAAACGCGCCCTCCTCGCCCAGAGGGCACCCCCGGGGATGGGGTGGGTCTTAAACGAGCGAACGCTTACTCACTTCCACCGCGTCGTAATCCCGTCCTTCTCCAATTTCGCCTGAAACGCCGCAAGCAGTTCCGGTGTGGCGCGGACGTTGTGCGGTGTGACGTCATGGGCGAGGCAAAAGGCGGCGAGATGGCCGGCGATCTCGCCGGAGAGCCATTCGATTGGATGCATCCGTGCCGATGCGAGGGCGAGGCGGCTGCCGCCGAAGTTCTTTGCGGCAGGCAGCACGTTGGATGGCCCTGATTGTGCGATGAAGCTCCCGAGCGGTAGTGCATAGGGTAGGGCCGGAGAGAGCAGATGCGGCTCGTTCTCGGTGGGATGGATGTCGATCGAGTACAGCGCAACGCCAACGGCATCAGGAAAATCCGTTCCTATTTTTTGACCCGTGGGCGTCGTTGCGTTAGGCTGCGCCGCGCCGTTGGTTGCTGCAGGCAGCACGGTGTTGGCGGCTGCTGAATCGCCGCCGTCGGGGGATGGGGCGGCGTCGCCAGGCTGCGGCGCCGGTTCCGGGGCTTGCTCGATCATATCGTTTTCTGTTAACACCGTCTCCGACAGCAGACGCCGCGATTCGCGGACATAGGGTGCGGGCGCAAAACCGTCTCCGCCGAGCACATCTCCGGCCGGCTGCATTTCGGGATAACCGAATCCCTGGCCGTCGTCACGCGGACATTCCGTCTGCAGCCAGTAGAGAAACCCCTGGGCATAAGCTTTCGCCCGCGTCAGGATCCGGACCTGTTCGTCCGGCGGCTTGCCGATGAAGTTCTCCAGCCTGAAATCGTTCCCTCTCCAGTTGATCAGGGCGATATCCTGCGAGTACTGCAGATTGTCCTTGAAGCTCGATGCCGCGATCAGTCTTCGATAGGTCCAGAACGGCCCTGCCGCGCCGGGCGCTTTGTCAAAAACGTGATAGAGGATAGGCCCGCGAGGCTGCGGATAGTCGTAGACGAGTGTGTATTCGCCAAGGGCCTTGAATGCATCGTACTCTGCCGGCTTTTCGATGATGGGGTGGGGGCCGTCGGGGGTCCAGCGGACATCGAAGCTGTACGTAAAACTCTGCACCCACTCCGGATGGGCGTCTGCCGGAGCGGTGGGTTCATTGTAAGTCGATTTCGATTCCTGACCGAGTGTCCAGGGCACACCGGACATCGGCAGGGCGTCTCCTGTTTCTGTGGCGTCGAGCACATACTGCGCGCCGATGCGGGTGATCCTGCCGCTGTCGAGATCAATAAAGTCGGCATAGGAGAACTGGCCGTTGCCTGGGTAGCGATGCATGGACAGCAACTGGTTTCGCATGAGGATGCGCCGTACGCCCCATGGCCCCATCAACGGCGCAAGCCGGTCCCGTATCGCCTGCTCCCAAACGGCCGGTTCCGCCGATACGCGGCTTGCCCAGCAGACTCCTACGTTCTTTGTCCGCGTCGGCACAACACCGGGAACGGCGGCATAGGCAGCTCGCACCTGTTCCCTCAGCGCTGCGTAATTGCGCGTTGCCGTTCCATGTTCTTTCTCGATATAGCTGTTCTCGTCCGGCACGGAAACGCCCTGCGATGTGAACTGCCCGCCGAGGTGCGAAGTCGGCTCCGTCATGATCACCGAAATACCCGCTCGCGCCAGGTCTTCCGCTGCAGCCACTCCGCCAACTCCACCGCCGATCACCAGAACCTGGCACGTCGGCACATCGTTAGGGAGCCATCCCGCGTTAACCACGCGCAGCTTTTCGATGTCGAGAGCGGGGCGCGGTGTGACCGGCCTCGCCTGCCTGGCGGCGTTTAGCTGTGCAGCGGCCGGAAGCGATATAGAGAGGAAACAAGCAGGAGCTGAGACGGAGAAAAGGAACAGGAGTAGAGCGCGTCGTTTCATATCGAGCGCATGGTACCCAAATAAGCGGCTATGACGGGTCGTAGAATGGCGACATCATGACGCCTGAATCTATAATTGGTGAATGTGTTTTAGCAGCAAAGGAAAAGAAGCGTGGGCACACCTCAGGAGACTACGTTTATAGCGTATAAGTGGAAGCACTCCGATGATGAATATCCGATATTTTTATATCATGAAATAGATCAATCACGTTGTGAAATCCGCAGAGTTGAAGTGTTTCGGGATGGGCGAATACAAAAGGCCGATGATGTTAACGAGCTTCAAGCTGATACTATATTATCGCTAGAGCCGTTTCCTCTGTTGGAAGAAATTGCCGATGACCCTGAAGGAGAGGTATGGCTGATTACAAAGGAAGAGTTTGAGGCTACATGGAGTCAGGCTGTATATGCCTGATTAACTGTCTTGGCAGAGGATCATCCACTACATCCCTGTTTTTTGAACTTCTTACTGACCCTTCCTCTAAGTTATCGCTGCCGCAGCAGCAACGCGACTGTCTGTTGGGCCGCCTGTTCGGCGGGCGGGCCGGACTGCAGTTTGCTCCAGCGCAGGGCGCTGCCATACATGCCCCAGGCCAGTATCGTCGAAACCTCATCCTTCGACCCACCCGGAAAAAGCAGGATCGCCTTCGCGTCCAGGTCGAACCACTTGCGTAGCGCCTGCTGAATCGTCTCCACCAGCGTCGTCATAATGGTCGCCGTCATCTCGTCCGCATGCTTCGGGCACTTCCCCTGAGTCTGCGCCACAAATTTGAAGAGAGCTTCCGTGAAGCGGCTGAGGCTCTTTGCGCTGAGCGGCGTGTCATGAGTCACACTTGACAGAAGCGCCGCTTCCATGCTGCTCCGCACGATTGAGCATGCCAGGTGCTCCTTGTCATCGTAATGCGCGTAGAACGTGGCCCGGTTGATGGTTGCCCGGTCGGCTATCTCGCCAACCGAGATCTCGCTGTATGATCGCTCATTGAGGAGCGAATAGAACGCATCCTCGATCAGCTTTCTTGTGCGCCGCACTCGCGGATCGATGCGTTCGGTTTCTGAACAGCTTACAGTCTGCATTTTTTTCCTCGACGGACTTCTCCGACATTTTTGCGATTTCGTTGCTTAAGCGACGAAACGCCGAATTTGCCCATTGAACCTAAACATGCCGGTATGACACAGTATACAACATGCGTCGCTTAAAGTGACAAGTGTTGCTTAAGCAAGCTGTGACGCTAAAAGGAGATCGTATGAAGAATCAATCGTTCATCGCCTCCAGCCGGCCGGAGGCGTTTGCCCATGTCCACTGAAACCTTGCCTCGCGTCTCCTCGAAGGCGCCTGGTGTCGCATATTGGGTCGTCACGGCTCTGTTCAGCCTGATGATGGCCTTCTCCGCCTTTGCGTATCTCACACAACCCATGATGGCTCAGGCATTCAAGCACCTCGGCTTTCCGTCCTACTTCCGTGTCGAGCTCGCGGTCGCGAAATTGTTGGGTGTCGTGGCTCTGCTGGCTCCCGTGCCCGACCGAATCAAGGAATGGGCCTATGCGGGCTTCGGAATCACCCTCGTTTCGGCAGTAATCGCCCACAGCGCGGTCGATGGACCGGCCAAAGCAGCGCCGCCAGTCATCGCGGCTGTCCTGCTGATCGCTTCGTATATGACGCGCACCAGAAGATAGCGCTCACTTGCCTCTATATCAGACAACACTAAAGAAGGAAATCTATGTCAACACTATTGAAGATCGATGTCAGCCCTCGCAGTGAGGAGCACTCCATCTCTCGCCGGCTCAGCGCGCAATTTGCCCAGGAATGGAAAGATGCCCATCGCGGCGGAGACGTGATCGAGCGAGATCTCGCGACGACGCATCTGCCCTTTCTGGAGCTGCCCTGGATTACCGGCGTCTACAGCGATCCCGCCTCTCACGACCAAGCTCAAAGGGACGCCCTGAGTATCGGCGACGAATTGATTGCGGAACTCGACGCGGCGGATGAATGGGTCATTGCGACGCCCATGTACAATTTTGCCGTTCCCGCCAAGCTGAAAGCCTATATCGACCATGTGGTGCGTTCCGGACGGACCTTCCGCGTGAGCTCGGAGGGGATCCCTGAGGGGCTGCTGAAAGGTAAGAAGGCGACTGTGATCATTTCGAGCGCCGGGGAATTCTATGAGGGCGCTCCCATGGAGGCGATGGACTCGGAGAAACCTTATCTTCGAACCATTCTGGGGTTTATCGGCGTTACCGATATTACTTTCATCCAGGCCGGCGGGACATGGAAGGTCGATCGCGCGCTTCAGGGGCGAGAGGATTACCTGTCTTCCTTTACAGGCCAGGTTGCGACGGCGGCGAGGGAGTAAACGCGAAGAGAGCTATGCCTGGGGCACAGGATTTGCCGCTCAATCTTCTGTAATCGATGGCATCACGCGCGAATCCCGCAGATCCGCGCGTGATGCCTGTCCCATGACGAGATCTGCTGCTGACATATGCCTCTCCTCATTTTTATTTTTTACAGCAAGGTAAGTTACCGATGTAATCAACATCTATAGTCAAATCGTTTGTTTGACATATATTTATGTGAAAATATTATAAATTACTAATTTTTAGAATATTGTCCGGTTTTCTGCTTTGCGTGACGCTTATCTATGAAGGGGAGACATTCTTCGCTCTTGCGATGCTATGCTGCCCTATAATGATCGAGACTGACCCGATCACTACCTATCTCGAAAGGCGTCCGAATGATTAAGACATTGAAGTTTTCTCAGGTTTGCGGCTATGCTGCTTCCATGATCGCCCTTGGCGCGCTTCCGGCGGCCGCGCAATCTCCTGCATTTTCCCTAATGCATACGTTCAGCGCCGTCGATGTGAATGGAGCCAATTCCGATGGGCAGTTCCCGGGCTACCATTTTGTGCAGGCTTTCGACGGTAACTACTACGGAATAACAAATTCTGGTGGTCTGGGGACCGGAGCAGGCACGATCTGGAAGATGACTCCAGCGGGCGTTTTAACGGCGCTGCATTATTTTTCTACCGCGACAGACGGCGGTGAACCCTATGGTCTTACGCTGGGGCAGGACGGCAACCTTTATGGGTGTTGTATGGTTGCGGGGGCACACGGCAGCGGCACGATTTGGAAGGTGACTCTGGCCGGCGTGTTTACAACGCTTCATTCATTCGATGCATCGGCGCTCGATATTTCAGGAAGCTACTTCAGCAACACCGAGGGATCTAGCCCGGGGCCTCTCTGCCAGGGGGCGGACGGCAATTTTTATGGGGCAACTGCTCAATGCGGTCCCTGGGGAGCCGGCACGCTTTTCGAAATTACTCCCGCAGGCGTGTTTACAATATTGCGTTCATTTGGGCCATTTAACCAAACCAATTGGACCAATAGTGACGGTTCCGGCAGCTGCATGCCGGTTCAGGCCCAGGATGGCTGGATCTATGGCATGACACGTGCCGGCGGCAGCAATGGCAAAGGCACACTCTATAAATTCAATCCTGCGTCGCCTAGCTCGACGTTTACGACTATACACTCGTTTCAAGCTGGCAGCGGTGGTGTGAATACGGATGGAGCAGGTATTGGAAAGCTCCTGCTTGGCTCAGGCGGCGCGCTCTATGGTATTACACGCGGTGGTGGCAGTAATGGCAAAGGCACGTTCTTCAGTATGACGACTGCGGGGGCTGTCACAACGCTTGCGAATTTCGGAGCTGCCACGGGAGCCGTAGGCAAGACCCCAACAGATCTATTTTATGGAACTGACGGGTATTTCTATGGGACAACTGAGGGAGTTGGCACTGCGAATGCTCAAGCATTCAAAATCAGCTCAGCAGGCGCTTATACGCCCCTTTACACGTTTGTTAGCACCTATGGCGACCTTCCACAGTCCATTGCGGCGGGCAGTGACGGTTACCTTTACGGATTGACCGGCTATGGCGGAGTAAATCAGAATGGAACTATCTTCCGTCTGGCAACCGCCTTACCGAAGACGCCGGCGATTTCAACATTCACTCCCACCTCGACTACGGCAGGGCATGCCACGTTCACCATTACGTTGACGGGGCAGAACTTCCTGCCCTCGTCTCGTGTGTACTTCAACACCACACCGCTGTCGACGGTCTACTACACGCCGACGACTATAACCGCAACCGTTCCTGCATCATTGGTGACGACGCATGGAACGATTAATATGACTGTCGTATCTCCTGCGCCGGCCGGTTCCACGGCTGCTTCAGTGTTTACCGTCATCTAGCGGAAAGCGCTTCCGGCGAGTTCTTAACTAACTGGAGCCGGCAGCTTACACGGATAACTAGGATTCGTGTAAGCCGCCGGCTTTGCCGGCGCATGCGTGTTTATCCGTCTTGCTGCGGTCGGCTGTCCATCCTTAATCGCAAATTGCCGTTTTAAACACCCTATTTGAGCCACAAATAATACTTTAAAGCCCTCAATCACGCAGAGCTTTACTCTACCTCCAATGATTAGGCCTCATCCGTGCCATAATTGTATAAGACAGCGATGAACGGGAACGAAACCCGGTGGCTGCGCCGCGTCGCCGGCAGCCCAAAAATCCGATCGCAGGTCTAAAGATACACGGAAACGGAATTGCATGCTCCAACGTCCCAGTCCGCCAAGAATTAGTTTGAACCTGCTTGAGACCGCCCTGCTGGCCGCGGTCTCCGAGGCTCTCATACCGGCAGCGAAAGCGATTTTTCAACGTCAGGTTGCCGCCATCGGGAGCGTTGACCGGGATACGTCCGGGCGCGAGACCGGGTTTCGCCGCGCCAAACCGGATGCCGGAAAAGCGCCGCTATTTCCACATCGCGTCAAGCAGGCGCGATTGGCAACATTGACATTTACCCTGCCCGGATTGCGTCAGTTGTATCTGGCCGAGGTTCGTCTCGACGGTGGCCGGTTGGCGGGTATCGCCTACACGCCTCAGGTGTCTCATGTCGATCAAAGGCAGACGCCCCGGATCGATCGAATCGCCTGGCACTGCGATCCCATGCAGGATGTGGTTCCGCCGGTGCTGCAGCGAGTCACCGCGTCCGCAGTTAACCTCCCTGAATGGCTCAAGACCCTTGCCGCGCAGACGAAAATGGCGGACATCAATGCGCCGTTGTCTGAAGTTGAGCGAAAACGCATCGTGCAGAGCATCGCGTCCACTCTTCCCGCCGATTATCTTGACCTGTCCGATCGCTGCGAAGGATTCCTCATCGCCCACTGCGCCGTTCTGGGGTTGTCCGAAGTCTACGAAGTGAGTTTGCCCGACGGCAACTACTACATCCTCACCGATATTGCAGGCGAAGCGGCCCTGGCCGTTCGTTCGCACAGCGAGACCGGCGAAGTGTTTCTCTGTCCCTACAACGGCGACGACCCCATCAGTCGTGGATTTTCGTTCGCGGATGCCTTGAAACTGGCCGTTCTTGGGAACCGGCGCAGGTAGCCTCGCCGGGAACGCACACCACTCCCTGCAGGGTACAGATAGTTAAGTGGTACACGCTGGAGGCAGGGCTGCATGGGCGATTTTGGAAAAATGCTGATCGGGTTGGGCGCTTTGCTCGTGGTGACCGGCCTGCTGTTTCTCGTCGCGCAGAAGTTCGGCCTGGGACGGCTCCCGGGCGATATCGCAATTCGCCGCGGCAACACGAGCTTCTACTTTCCGATCGTGTCGAGCATCCTGGCAAGTATTGTGCTGACTGTCATCCTGAATCTCGTACTACGACGCAGGTGATGGTGACTTTCAACGATGAACGCCAAATGGAGGCTTGAGCTCTTTGGCCGTCTTCGGGCCTCTCTAGGCCCGGATCTGGCCATTGATCGTTTTCGGACGCGCAAAGCCGGCGCGCTGCTTGCCTATCTCGCGCTCAACTCCCACCGGACTCATGCCCGGGAAGAGCTAATCGACATCTTCTGGCCCGATTCTGACCTTGATGGCGGCCGCAATTCCCTCAAACAAGAACTCGCCGCCCTTCGCCGCCAGCTTGAACCTGCCGGTATCTTCCCTTCAGGATCGGTGATCTGCGCCGATCGCGTTTGTGTGCGCCTGAATCCCAAAACGATCGACACTGATGTCCACGAGTTCGAGCAAGGATTGCGCGAGGCTGCTCGCTGCGATGGCGCTGCCGATCGTAAAGCCGAACTTACTCGCGCCATTGCCTGCTATGGCGGAGATCTCCTGCCCGGGGCCTACGAGGATTGGATTGTCGCCGAGCGTGCGCGCCTCCAGAGCCTGTATGCCGGCGCGCTTCAGTCTCTGAGCGCCGTGCAGGAAGAGGCGGGCGATCTCGCCATGGCGATCGATAGCGCTTACAATGCCATCCGGCTCGATAGCTGGGACACCGGCGCTCATGAGCGTCTCCTGCGCCTTCTCTCATCGGCAGGGCAGCACGATGCCGTTGTGCGCCAGTTCGCCGAGATGGAGCGCCTGCTCAAGCAAGTCGGCGATTTGCCGTCAGAGGCAGCTGTGCGTCTTGCCGGCGAAGCGCGCAGCGCTCTCGATGCTCTGCAGACCGTACCGGCGCTATCTCCGGCTCCGGCAGACTGCCCGCCCGAAAACCCGAAGCCGTCGACGGATTTGCCGCTCTCCTTTACGCGTTTCTTCGGACGATCCGTTGAACTGCGCCGCCTCGAATCCCTGCTCAACGATCCCCATGTTCGCCTGGTCACATTAAGCGGGGCCCCCGGGACGAGAAAGACCCGGCTGTGTGTCGAGTTTGGTCGCCTTATCGCTTCCGCCGGCAGCCGGCCTGCCGCCTTTATTCCGCTGGCAGGCCTGCCCAATGGGGGACATCTACTCAGCACTCTTTGTGACCGTCTTGCCTGCGATACACGCGGAAAGTCTTTTATACAGGCGCTTGAGGAGCGGCTTGCAGGAGAGCCATTCCTCTTCCTCCTGGATAACTTCGAACAGATCGTGGACACGGGAGCAAGCGTCGTTCGCGAGTTGATCGAGGCGCTGCCGAATGTCAAGGTTATCGCCACGTCGCGTGTCCGGCTGCATATCGCCGGGGAGCGTGAGTTTCCTGTGCTGCCGTTGCCCATTCCGGATTCGCAGGAAGGGATGGCTGCATATGCCGCCGTGCAGCTATTTGTGGACCGCGCTCGGGCTGCGCGTCCCGACTTCCAGCTGACCCGTGCGAACTCCGGGGCGATTTCAAGGCTCTGTGCCCGGCTTGACGGCGTTCCGCTTGCGATTGAACTGGTAGCGTCGTGGGCAGGCAGCCTCACGCCGACTCAGATGCTCCAACGACTCGAAAGCCGTTCGGATATCCTCCGGTCGCGCGCCAGAGATATCGAGCCACGGCATAAAACACTCTGGAACGCGATCGATTGGAGCGTGCAGATGCTGAGCGCGCCGGCGCGCAGCGTTCTGCCGGCTCTGGCAGTTTTTCGCAGCGGATTCACTCTGGATGCGCTGGCGTACGTCATCGGGCAGGAGGATGTGCTCGATGCCGTTAGCGAACTGGTCGATCACAACCTTATCGTCCGCATTCATTGCGAGACCATCGATACGATGCGATATCGCCCATACGAAAGCCTGCGCGAGTATGCGGCGTCCGTGACGCAGCCGAATGCCGCGACTCGCTTTGCCCTCGCGCATGCCCGGTTCTTTGCGGAACAGGCTCGTGAATCGTCCAGGCATGAGTTCAGTCCCCGGCAGCCTGAGTGGCTGGACAGGTTGGAATGGGATCTGGACAACTTGCGCGCGGCGCTTGAGTGGCTTGCCGAAACGGATACGACACTCGGTCTTGAGATCATGGCCGGCACCTGGCAGTACTGGCAGATGCGTGGCTGCTTTGCAGAGGCAAGGACGTGGATCGACCGTATGCTTAGCTCCGGTAACCTGCCCGGGGCCTTACGCGCTCAAGGGCTGCTGGCCGCAGCGCATCTTGCTACGGCGGAATGCGAGTACGAACTGGGCGCTGCGCTTGGACGGCAGGGATTGGATTTGTGCAGAGAGATAGGAGACCGGTCCGGTCAAATCTCGGGCCTTGCCGCCATGGGAGAAGCTGCTGCGCATACCGGCCGCAGTGCGGAAAGTGTGGAGTTGTTCCTGGAAGCGGTGGAGTTGGCGCGCGCCTGCGGCGACCGGCCCGGGCTTGCGGCTGCCCTGCGCGGCCTTGGCCTCGTCAAGTTTAACGTATCCGAATTCGAAGCCAGCCGGCAATGCTTTGAGGAAACCCTTGGCATCTGGAGAGGGCTTGGCTACGAGCGCGGCATTGCGGCGTCGCTGAACGGCCTCGCGACTCTGATCAGCATAATAGGGTCTCAAACACCGGAAGCTATGAACCGTAACGGTGTTGTCGTGCCCGAAGGCTGGAAGGCCAGCGAGAGTGTCAAGAGCCTCTATCAGGAAGCCATCTCGATCTATCGGCGGCTTGATGAGCGTCCGGGGCTTGCAAAAGCTTTGTACAATCTTGGCGATATCGCCTGGGCTGAGGGATCGTATCAAGAGGCGCGTCACTATTTCGGACAGGCCGCCCCCATTTTTCTGCGTGCGGGCATGCTGGTCTACCTTGCCCATGCGCTTGAAGGCTGTGTGGCTGTAGAGATCCGTTCCGGCTCGCCATATCGCGCTGCAGTCCTGATGTCGGTTGCAGGCGCCCTGCGTGACCGGATCGGCGCTCCCATGCCTCCTTCTGGGCAGGATTGCTACAATGAAACATGCGCGATGGTTCGGGAGAATCTGGCCGCTGAACAGCTTCAGCAGGCATGGAGCGAGGGGCGCGTCTTCACCCTTGAACAGGCCGTACAATTTGCTGTAGGCAAGTGAATCTCGAACTCAACGTTACGGTTTCACTCACCGCAATGACCATTTTGGTCTATTTGTGGTGTATAGCGTTTTAATATCACATTCTCAGCATAAATATCACATTTTTCCTGTTGACGCCGTGTGCAGACCGAAGTACTATAGAGGCCGTAACGAACGGTTTTAAACATTCCCACACCAATACATTTTTAATACGAAATGTTACAGTCGCTTTACTTGCAGCGGGCTTTGTGGAAGAGCGGCAGGCAGAGGGTGGGAGAGCGCCGATCGGGAAACCCTCTTGATAGATATTTGAGGCGCGCTTGATACAATCCCGGGTCCGAAATTTTTGACGCCTTCGCAGGTTTTACCGGAAGTTCGGAACAGTAATTATCATCGCGATATTTTGACTTTCTGTGTGTATTCGCAGGAAAACAGAACAACCACGGTGTAAACGTTTAACACGCTATTGTGGAGGACATTATGATCAATAAAGCATTCATCGGCGTCTGCTGTCTCGGGCTTGCGCTGCTCGCGGGATGCAACGACAAGTCCGGTTCCGGCACCAGCACCGGCGGCAGCACACCACCGGCCGCAGGCGGCAGCTCTTCCGGCGCCAAGCTGACCATCGCCGTCATTCCCAAGGGAACAACACATCAGTACTGGAAGTCCGTAGAAGCCGGAGCCGAACAGGCCGGCAAGGAACTCGGCGCGGATATCCGATGGAAAGGCCCCCTCCAGGAGAGTGATCGCGGCGCGCAGATCCAGATCGTCCAGCAGTTTACATCCGAAGGCGTATCCGCCATCGTTCTGGCTCCCCTCGATGATGTTGCCCTGGTCGCTCCTGTCCGAGCGGCAAACGTCAAGAAGATCCCCGTCGTCGTGATCGACTCCGCATTGCAGGGTGAGGCCGGCAAGGACTTCGTATCCCTCGTCGCGACAGATAACCACGCGGCCGGTGTCCTCGGCGGTGAGCGTCTTGCCAAGCTGCTCAATAACAAGGGCAAGGTCGTTCTGCTGCGCTACGCGGAAGGCTCCGCCAGCACCATGGCGCGCGAGGCCGGTTTCGAAGAGGCGATCAAGAAGAACCCGGGCATTCAGATCATCTCCGACAATATGTACGGAGGCGCTACCCAGGGTGAAGCGCAGACCAAGGCCATGCAGATGATCGACAACCTCAAGCAGGCTGATGGCATCTTCACCCCCAACGAGTCCACTACCATGGGCATGCTTCAGGCTCTGAAGCAGAACAACCTGGCGGGCAAGGTGCACTTCGTGGGCTTCGATGCCACACCCGCTCTGACCGATGCCGTCAAGGCGAAGCAGATCGATGCTCTGGTGGCGCAGAACCCCACCAAGATGGGCTATGAGGGTGTCAAGGCCGCTATCGAGGCGATCCAGGGCAAGCCGGTTGCGGGCAGCATTGATACCGGCGCAACCGTTATCGACAACGATAATCTGAATACTCCTGATATCCAGAAGCTTCTCGCGGGAGGATAGGCGCGAACCTCTCCTGGCGTCCACGGAAGCGGCGGTCACAGGCTCCCCTCCCCAGCCCTCCCCGGAGGAGAGGGAGGCAGAACACAAAAAGGCATTCGTGATGCGTTTCCTTTCTTGCCCCTCTCCTTCGGGGAGGGGTTGGGGAGGGGAGCCTGCGAGTACTATTTCCGCTCCTTGAGAAGAGCTTATTTTAAGTACGTACTATGACTGATCTTGGCCAGGCGGCCGCGGGCTCTTCCCGCTCGAACAAGCCGCCCCTCTTGAAAATGCAGGGCGTGAAGAAACGGTTTGGCGCCACCATCGCCCTCGGAGGGGTCGACCTCTCCGTGGATCGCGGCGAAGTCCTCGCCCTGGTCGGCGAGAACGGAGCCGGTAAGAGCACACTCATGAAGGTGCTCTCCGGAGCACATGCCCCCGATTCTGGACAGATGTGGCTCGACGGACAGCCTTACCAGCCCAAGGGACCACTCGAATCCCGGCGATCCGGTGTCGCCATGATCTACCAGGAACTCTCCCTCGCCCCCGATCTCTCCGTCGCCGAGAACATCCTGCTGGGCATGGAACCATCCCGGGGCGGTATCCTCGACTGGAAAGCCCTGCGAGGTAAGGCCGCAGAAGCCATGGCCACTGTCGGGCATCCGAATATCGATCTGGACAAGCCCGTAGGCGGTCTTTCCGTCGCTATGCAGCAGCTCGTGGAGATCGCCCGCGCCGTCGCTGTGGGAAGCCGCGTGCTCGTGCTCGATGAGCCCACCAGCAGCCTCACACGCCAGGACATCGCCCGCCTCTTCGATCTGGTGCGCCGCCTGAAGTCTCAGGGGCACGCCATCATCTACATCTCCCACTTCCTGGAAGAGATCAAAGAGATCACCGACCGTTACACCGTTCTGCGAGACGGACAGAGCGTAGGCGGGGGGATCACGGCAGGCGCATCCGAGGCGGAGATCATCGCCCTGATGGTCGGCCGCAATGTCGAGGACCTCTATCCACGGTCGGCGCGAAAGCCCGGGGATGTCGTGCTGGATATCCAGGGATTGGGCGGGGTGAAGAAGCCGGAGAACGCTACCCTGGGACTGCGACGCGGCGAGGTGCTGGGCATTGCCGGTCTGGTTGGCGCGGGACGAACCGAGCTGCTGCGGGCGGTGTTCGGCCTCGATGCCGTGCGGCGCGGTAAGGTGAAGGTGGCAACCCACAACGCTTCGGTTCTGGATACCAATGCCTCTCCTGCCCGCCGCTGGGGCGAGGGGATCGGCATGGTGAGTGAGGACCGCAAGACGGAGGGGTTGGCGCTGAGCCTGAGCATCGCGGACAACCTCACCCTCACCAGGATCCCGGCTTTTTTGAGCCCCGCCAAAGTCAACAAGGATGCCACCCACTGGGCAGACCGCATGTCTGTCAAGCGCCATTCGGTGGAGCAGGCTATCGGCAACCTGTCGGGCGGCAACCAGCAGAAGGTGGCCATTGCCCGCCTGCTGTATCACGATGCCGATGTGCTCCTGCTCGATGAGCCCACACGGGGCATTGATGTCGGCTCGAAAGCGCAGATCTACCAGGTGATCGATGAGCTGGCGGCTCAGAACAAGGCGGTGCTTGTGGTGAGCAGCTACCTGCCTGAACTGCTTGGCATCTGCGATCGGATTGCGGTGATGTGCCGGGGCGTGCTGGGACCGGCGCGTCCGGTTGAAGAATTGGATGAGCGCCAGATTATGCTGGATGCAACGGGAACGGAACTCACGGCGGCAAGCGCCGGTGATTTGGGAGGAAGCGCGTGACATTGAGCGCGAAAAAAAGCGGCGTCCCTTCGACGCCCCCGGTGGAAGCGGAGATCCCAAAGTTCTCGCTCTCCACATTGATCGGCAAGCTTGGGACTTTCCTGGGTCTTGTCTTTGTCGTGATACTGTTCTCGGTGCTGCGCAAAGACACATTCCCGACTTTCGACAACTTTGAGTTGATCATGCTTCAGACGGCGGTCGTGGGAACGGCGGCTCTGGGCATGACGATGATCATTGTGTCAGGGGGCATCGACCTCTCTGTAGGCTCCAACATCGCGTTATGCACGGTTGTGATCGCGCTGCTGTTGTCCCATCATATGTCCGTTCCCCTGGCGGCTTTGGGTGGAATTGGGGCTGGCGCTCTTTGCGGTTTGTTCATCAGCTTCCTGATCACGACATTGAAGCTGTCTCCGTTTATTGTGACGCTCGGGATGTGGGGAGCGGTTCGTGGAATGGCGAAGGGGATTGCCGGAGACACAACGGTTGTGGCTCCGATCACGCCGTTGAACAACCTGTTGACGACGCTCACTCCGGCTGAGCACTGGAAGTTGTTCCCTCCCGGCGTCTGGCTTCTGCTGGCTCTGGCGGTGGGTGTGAGCGCGATGCTTCGTTACACGCGCTTCGGCCGTCATATCTTCGCGATCGGTTCCAACGAGCAGACGGCGCGTCTTTGCGGTATTCCCGTTGAGAAGACGAAGCTTCTGATTTACACGATCGGCGCTGCGTTTGCGGGAGTTGCGGGTCTTCTGCAGTTCTCGTATCTGACGGTGGGCGACCCGACCACGGCAAACGGTTACGAGCTTCAGGCGATCGCGGCGGTTGTAATCGGCGGCGCGAGCCTGAACGGCGGTCAGGGCTCGATCCTTGGGAGCGTTCTTGGCGCGTTGATCATGACGACGATCGGTAACGGTTGCACGAAGATGGACCTTCCGAACTGGGTTCAGGAGATCGTGACCGGCGCGATCATCGTCTTTGCCGTCGCGCTCGACCGATTCCGCCATAAGACATCTGCTTAATAAACAACCGATACTGCCCGGCAATGCCGGGCAGTATCGCCTCAATCCCCTGTTCCACGCAAGCCTCGTTATTCACGCAAAACCTCCGTCTATCTTCGATCCACTGTAACGATTTTCCAGGAAGAGTGTCAAACTTAGCAGAGGCATCTAACTTGAAAGATCGATTACAGGTCCGAGCATCAGATACGGGCAGTCCCGCGAACTCCATACACACTTATCGCACACTTAAACAGGCTGAGAAGATCATCGTCAATGCCCTGATCGCGATCGCCTCAAGCCTGTTTGCCCTCCGTGCACTCGTTCAATTCAACAATCTCTGGATTGAGGTATTCGCCGTACCCATTGCATCGTATTCCTGGGATGCGTTGGTTCGCAACTTCTCAGACTATGCGTTCTCATCGTTTGAAGTTACCCCTGAAGCTTTTCGCATGTATAGCCGAGGTCAAGGGAGACGCAGCGTTGGAACGGCATATCCGTGGGCGCAAGTTGCGTTTTTTGATGAAAGCCCCACTGGAGCGCAGGTAATGCTTTTGGGCAATTTGATTGATATACCCCGGAGCGTGACTGAGTACGGCCTCCTGGTCGCGGCAATTCGGGAGCGGGCGTCCGGTTCGGTTGGGACTGTCGGCGAAACAGTCTTGCTTCACTCAGAAATCGATTTAGATACTACGAATAAGATTCTCTGGTTCATTGCTAACAGCAGTAAAATCCACGCGATCAAACTGTTCAGAGAGAAGACGGGAATGGGCTTGAAAGAATCAAAAGAGGCTGTTGAACAGATGGCGCGTGAGATGAGCGCCGGTGCAACCGTTATAGCGCGACCGGTTGTCAGTGCTAGTGACCAGACGTCGCAGCTCGCTCCGTCCGTTGGTCTTCCTGATTCCGTAATGGCTCAAGTTTGCGATGACATCAGGCAGGGACGTAAGATCAATGCCATCAAGCTATATCGTGAAGTGACCGGTGTAGGCCTTAAGGATGCGAAAGACGCCGTCGAGCAGATTGAACGCGACTTGCAGATAGGAGGCGCCGTGCCGTATGCTATGCCTCCTGCCGCTGCGCAAGCGCCTGCTGCGATCACTGATGATGTGTTGGAAAAGGTTCAGGAAGAGCTTCGTCAAAACCGCACAATCAATGCGATCCGAATATACCGTGATGCGACCAAGACCAGTCTCATGGACGCGCGGATGGAAGTGGACCGCATACAACGCGCCCTGTCTCCGAGGGCAGTGAGAAGTGCTGATCCGCTTCCCGCGCAGACGTCCGTACCGGGTGGATTGAGTGATGATACGTTGGATCAGATGCGTGAGCTGATCAGGTATCACCGCGAGATCGAGGCCGTCAAGCTCTATCGAAAGGCGACCGGCGCGGGATTGCGGGATGCTAAAGAGTTTGTTGATCGAATGCGTGAGACAATGTAATAGCCTAGCGTTAGGCTATTAAGGTAAACTGTTGTTTGGCAAGGACGCCAGTCCCTGCAAATCCTTCGAACGCGGTACGCTCCACGTTGACACCCAAAACTTCTACTGTTTCGATTTACACCTGCCGCTCATCGCGGCTTCTCTCGGCTGCCGCCATTAGCTGGCTGATCGGGATCGTCGCCCTCGGCACTCTGTTGGGATTAATGCTCTCAGACGCCGTTATGACGCCCAACGAGCGCGCCCTCTGGTACGTTGCACTGGGCATTCTTGCGGCTGCAGGCATTATGTTCGGTATCCGTAACATTACGCCATGGCTGTACACCCGCTTCGAGTTGCGTCCCGGCTCGCTGACGTATATCGGTCCGCCAAGCCCCGACGGTCCCAATGAGCTGAGCACCGCTTGGGAAAAGCTGGAAGTCCAGCAGATGCCATCGGGCGATGTCATTCTTGGCTTCGGTGGCCAGATGATTCCCGTTCCGCAGGACCTCGTGGATGCCCATGGCTTCCTCACCGAGATCGAATCGCGCAGCCGCGATCGTATCCCATTCCCGCAAATAGGCTGGCCCGGTAACATCGAGCACCCCCGCCTCGACGACCGCCTGCTGGCCGAAGTCCAGCGGGGCATCCTGGAAGGGAAGACCATGCAGATGATGAAGCTCGTACAGGAAGTCACCGGCATCCGCAGCAAAGAGTGCCTCGATCTTGTCGAGAAGCTGCGCAAAGGCATCGAAGCAGCCAAGAATGCCACCTCCACGGTGGCGTAAACTGAATGAGATAGCATAAATTAAATGGGATAGGGCAGGCGCAATGCCTGCCCTGTTTTAGTTTTGGGGTGGTTGTCGTCTCTGCCTGCAGGAGTCATCGAGATGACGCGTTGTTGGTGATCGGACATGGATGGGGAAGACGAAACGTTCATGGTATTGCTTGCGTTATCCTCTTATCGTCACTCCATCGAATGAGTGACGTTATGGAAGGATAGACGATAGCGCATGCTGCCCGAACCTGAGGATCGGCCTTATGATGTGGAAGCCATCCTTGCCTCTTTCTCCGGCGCAACTCCCCGAAAAGTCTGCATCAGTTCCAACCCATGGGGCGCATTTGGCGAACTGGGCGGCTGTGGCGGCGCTATATTGGGTGTCATTCTTCTCATGGCGTTGATCTCAGGTGGCAGTCAGGTAATCCTCATCGTTGCGGCTGTCGTTGCTGCGGTTCTGGTTGTGCTGGCTCTTCTTATGCTGCCGGATACTTTGGAGAAAACGGTATTGCACAGCCGCCTTGCCAAGTACGGTGTTGCAGCTGTTGCCGAGATTCTCAACATGGACTCAGTATGTGTTGACGATGGAACTCCAGCGCCTTCCAGCCGTGTGACGGTAAAGTATAAGTTCCGGACGCAAGACGGTCGTGAAGTCATAAATAAGAAGAGCACTATGTCAGGGGTATACAAAATTCTGGTGCAAGAAAATGATGGAGCGGCAGACGATCTGAGTATTCTTATCGTTTACCTTCCGAACAAGCCACAGACGAACGAACCCTACGACAGCCTGCAATATCGAATCTGTGATTGAAACCTGCGTTGCAATAAAAGGAACTTGACCCCATGAACGACTGGCCGGGAGAGAAAGAACTGCGGCTTTATCAGCGTTTGATTGCGTTCTTTGCTTAGCCGGCGATTGTGCGCGGCTATTATGCACAAGCTGCCCGCCGGAGAACTTCTTGTTGATGGAGAAATCGCAAAGCTGCTGAATGACTTTTGAGGAAACTCCCATGATCAGCGGCGTCGTTTGAATAGAATATAGTCACCGCTCAAATTTACGGCCTCCCATCCGTCGTTTCCGACACTTAATGTCTACTTGATCTGCTCGTCAGTGGCTATTCCTCGACCTACAGGTAACAACTTATACTCCCATCGAACTCGTTGGGACTGTGGGGCGGCCTGAGCGGGTAGGGGACGCAAGAGACGCTCTCCTGCGAGTGTCACGATGCAGCCCAGTCCAAATGCGATGAATAGATGTGTTTTGTTCATTGTCTTCCCTGATCGACGTGATAGTATGAATTAGCAAATTGTACCTAAAACGCAATCGGCGGTCCGCATTGGTGCGGACCGCCGATTGCCGTAACTCTTCATGCCGTCGATTCGAAATCTACTGCTCGTAAGCGCCGATATCGATTGATGCGCCTTTGATCCTAGCATTCTGCGCAAAATCGAGAGTGCCCTCGATTGTCGCGCCAAGATTTGTGCCCGCATTAACTGCCGGCGACGTTGCGGCGACGTGGAAATCGCCGGCGGCGGCATTCGTGAATAACGGGGTTGCGAATTGGGATGCGGCATCATTTCCGGTCGCGGATTTGAATGCTGCCAGGCCTGTCCTTGTAATGTTGTTCCAGAGCCAGACACCGTTCGACGCGCCAACCGAACTGTAGTAGAGGTTGTGATTGAGTGTCGCAGGCGCAGCCGCGCTTTTGGTGAAGTTATTGACGAATATGCCCTGAGCGCTTGCATACACGATATTGTTGTCGAAGACGTTGTTGGTCGCGTTAAACTGGATCTGGAATTCGCCGCTTCCCGTGGAGGTGATATCGTTATTGTAGAGCGTGTTGTTGACGATATTGCAGCTGTCAGTGCCGCCCCTGTTCGCTCCGTATCCGCCGATAGAGATACCCACCATATATGAATCGTGGACGATGTTACTGCGGACAGTGCATGCGCTGGTCAGTTTGCCTTTGTGTTCGCTGGCAAGCTCGATCCCAAGATCGGCATGGTGTACCAGGTTTCGTTCGATCGTAATTCGCGTGCCGCCGTCGACATAGATGCCGTCTGCGCCAAGCGATCCCCCGTACGCCGGGTTCTTTGCAGACGTGATATTGTAAACGGTGTTGTCGCTGATAACGCCGTCACGGGCCTGATCCGTCGCGGCAGTGGGCGACGTGCCTTCGAAGCCGATGACATCGATACCGATATTGTTATTGTCGTGTACCGAATTGCCGATCACCTGGAAGTTCTGGACATTTCCGTTGATCGACATCGATTCACTCTGTCCGGTAACCAGATGATCCAGGATATTGTTTACGATCAGCAAACTCGAAATCGATGTCGTTCCATTTGAGCCGTAGACTCCCAGTCCCAGCGCATTGCCGTCGGCGGTTGTGACACTGGTAACGATATCGTGTACGTGATTTCCAACGATTCGAATATTGGACCCCGCCCCGGCGATGAATATCCCAACAGGAACTACCGATGCGCTTGCCGTCTTGAAGTTGCGGATTTCAAAACCCTGCACTGTGATATAGCTCTGGTTCTGAATATCGATCAGACCGGACTGATCTCCCGGCGCAAGCCCCGTGCCATCGATCACGGCGGCTTCATTGAGGTAGTTGCGAAACGTGATGTATCCGCCCGTCGCCGACCCTGAGCGCCTGATCTTAACCTGCTCGTTATAGACGCCACCGCGCACGACTACGATATTTCCCGCGTTGACCAGATTTGCCGCATGCTGAATGGTACGCCAGGGGAGGGCGAGCGTCCCAGGGTTCGAGTCGTTCCCGCTCGTGGAGACATAGTAAGACTGTCCGATCGCAGGAACCGGAGCCGTGATCAAGCCCGCGCCCGAGCAATGAACAAGCGATACTGCGGCAAACAAGCCGGCGAATGCCGAACGATTTACAAGTTTCACGAATGAGCGGGGCATACTGGTCTCCTTCGACTGATCCTTCAAAATTACGTCTATATCATACCGTAAACGTTTACGGTTGTCGAGTCAAAAGATATGCCCTATGCTGTGCCACCTTCGTAGTACAGCATAGGGCATTGGAAACTCGCTCGTCGTTAATTGATGGAGATCAATGCTCCTGTTTGCGCATTGATTCGTGCCTCGCTGCCGCCGGAAGGGGCGATATTCTTGCCGCTGCCATTCCATGCGCCAAGGAAGTGGCCCTGATAGACGAGCACATTGCCCTGGACAGACGGCTTGAGCAATCCGGTCTTGGCATTGGCCACGGCATGCGCAGCAATATACGGCAGCACCGATGACACGAGGCCAGTGCTGGCATCGAAGCTGACGAGCGCGTTGCTGGCTGTTGTTCCTGAGATGCCACCTGTGCCGATGACAGTGGTGGTCGTACTGTTAAGGTTGTTCTTATAGGCAAGACTGGTCAGGTTGGCCGTCGCCGAAACGAGGAACACGACATTCGGCAATCCCGGGTTGATACCGGTCTGGCTGGTGACTGTCAGGCCCGTACGGGTGCCGGAATCGAAGGTGACAATGCTTGGAACGGCCGTTCCTTGCTGGGAGAAGATGAAACCGCCTGCCGATACGCCCATTGACCCGGTCGCTCCAATAAGCGGCCGCGATGCAATATACGACGACCAGCTAGGAGTTGAATCACCAGAACCGCCTGACGGATAGGTTATCTGGGTAGGACTGCTGCCGTCGATCGCCGACATTGTGTAAATCGCCGATGCAGCTGAGGACGTGGCCGAGTGGCTGAAAGCAATCCGCTTCCCATCGGGAGACCATGTGGGGTAGTAGTCATAAGCGTTGCCTGACGATAGCTGTTGAAGTGTGGAGCCGTCGGCACTAATGACATAGATATTATAGTAGCTGCCAAGGTACAGAGTGAATGCGATTTTTGTGCCGTCGGGAGACCATGCCGGGTAGTACATATCGTAACTCGTGTAATTCGAAGTTAAGGCATGCGGGCTTGCGCCCGTTGACGACATGATGTATAGCTGGCTGTGGCTGTTAATATATCTGGTAAAGACGATCTGAGTTCCGTTCGCAGACCATGCCGGGTTACTGTCATTACCGGCGCCGTCGCTAATCTTGGTCGCCGCCCCGCCGGTTGGAGGAACTGTATAAATCTGACTGAGACCGGACGAGTCAACTCGACTGAATGCAACACGCGCTCCGGTTGCAGCGTAGGATGGAGTGTAATCGCTGAAATTTCCCGTGGAGATTTTCTTCAGATTGGAGCCATCCGCAAGAGCATTATAGATTTGGAAACGGCCTATCGTGGCATCGTATCGCTGAATGACGAAATCCTTGCCGCCCGGTCCCCAGCTTGGAGACGTCGCATTTGAGTATGTGGGTATGGCGGTGGTAAGGTTGTACTGGCCGGATCCGTCCGGGCGAACGGCCAATGTGTTGCCGTTTCTGCTGAACGCGATAAGCGTATTGGAGAGGTTGGGCGCCTGCGCAAGCGCGAGCGATGTAATATTCGCCCCCGCCACTCCTGTAACGACTGCTCCCGATCCGGCTGCAGTCACAGGAGCTTGCAAAGTTCCGGCGACATTGGCCGTAAGGCCACCAAATGTCATGGTTTGACCGGCGGGAGGCGTGCTCGACTGTCCTGAACTGGAACCGCCGCCCCCACCGCATCCCGCTGTGACAACGGCAAGAGTTGCCGCAGATAAAAGAACAGAAATCCTCGATGTTTTACGTCTTGACATTGATTATCTTAGTCTAACTTTCTGACATTATGTTAATGGTTGATTTGGCGTCATTGGGGCGATTTTAATGATCATATCACAAACCTGGCCATCTCGCTCTAAACATGAATGAAAGCGTAGAAATTTCTAAAACTGTCCTGTTTTGACGTTATCCAGGATACCGACTACTTCATTCGACTGGTCTGGATGCAGATTCTTACCCAATCGGAACCCGAGGCTCTTCATCAGGCTCCAGGAAGGAACATTGTCACCGTCCACGCCATATGCGATCCTCGGGATTTTCAACTCTCGAAATGCGTAGTCGATTAAGGCGCGGCAGGCTTCGGCGGCATAGCCCTGCCGGTGATAGGCCCGGCCAAAGGCGTACGACAACTCGACTTCAAGGTTGTTGTACGGTGAAGCAGGGGCGTCTTCCCACACGATCCATGTGGGCACATAGGGCTGCAGAGCCACCAATCCCAGCAAAGCCTGATCTTCGCGGCGCACAACGGCCAGAAAGCCAAGGTCTTCCAGCCGCGCCTGCCACTTCCGGTACACGAGCCATTCGCGCACCTCTTCCAGCGTTCTCGTGTTGCGGCAGTAGAAGTGACAGACTTCCGGATCCGAGAAGACAACATCGTGAATAGCCTCGTCAGTTGTCGTAAAGGGGCGCAGAATCAAGCGCTGCGTTTCCAGTGATTTCATACGCATCTTTCTTCTAGGAAGTTAACATCTTGCGTTGTTGACGCTTGTTCTCTGTCTCACTATATAGACACGGTATCCTGAACACTAAAGAGTGCATTATGGGGGCAGAGAATGAAGCGGAAAATTTTCAAAACAGTTCGTCCGTCTCTTGATGCCGATATCGCTGCGGCAGCTTTAAAAGAAACGGGCGTCGACGATCCTGCTCCGGATATCGATGCCTGGATTGCGCGGATGGAGGATGAGAACAAGGACTTCGACGCTACCCAGGCCGCCAAACTGGAACAGGATCGTCATATCGCTCAGGTGCGCGTATTTAAGAAGTGGTGGCAGTTCTGGATGTAGGCGATTGCGACGAACCGATCAAGTCCATCGCTAACTGATACATGATCGCCGCCGTCTCTTGCGGCGTTCGTTGAACGGCGAGCACATCGTAGAACTCGAAACTTGTCAGCGCCAGTAGTGTCCGTGTGAGCTCTTCGCGCGGGATTGGCGAGCTTATCTCAACAGCGAAACGATTCAATAGTGTCTCGATAGCGTGCCGCCGCCGCTCGTCGCGAGCCCCAATTGCCGCAGCGAACTCGTCGTCCAGCGCAGCGAAGGCTCGCAGCCTTCGGGTCAGTACACGGTCCATCTCCCAGAAGTCGCAGAATATGTCGATATAGGTTTTCAGCGCTTCAGCCGTGTCGCGGCATGCGAAGACTGCCGGTAAGCGCTCACCCAGATGCCCTTGCGCGCCCATGTCGTCGAACAGCGCCTCCAGCAGCCCTCTCTTCGACCCGAAACGCTGATACACGGTCACCCGTGTGACACCCGCCTCTCTTGCTGCAGCGTCCACAGAAAAGCCCGCCAGCGCATTCTCGCCCAATATCAAGGCGCGGGCTGCCGCCAGCACCTGCGAGCGCGTCGCCTCCATGGACGTCTCACGCTGCCCTAGCCGATAGGGCCGGGGACACTTCTCTTTCGCGCCGCTCTCAGCGCCCTGTTCCTCATTCTTCATGCTTGACCACGAGATTCATTCTACCTCTTGCAATTTCATTATACAGTATGTATAATGAAATTGCGCGACCGCGATAAGTTGCAGCCCAACCGCATCCTGCGGGTTAACCGGCGATGCCACAACGCGCGTAGAGCAGAGCAAAAGGAGCAAGTATGAAACTCAATCACCTCGACCTGCAGGTTTCGGACGTCCACGCGGCTCGAGCCTTTTTCGAGACGCATTTTGGACTGCGCTGCGCTTATTCGCGCCGCGATGAGATGGCGCTGATGGATGACGATATCGGTTTTTCGTTAGCCCTGAGCAACCTGGGGCAGAACGCAGCGCCCACTTACCCGCCTGACTTTCATATCGGGTTCGTTCTTGACGAGGCATCGCAAGTCGAAGAGCTATATGATCGCTTCAAGAGTGAAGGCATAGCCATGAAGATGGGCATACAGCAGGGCGGACCGAACCTGTATTTTGTGTGCCTGGGGCCGGATTCAATACCGGTCGAGGTGCGAGCGCCTATAAAGTAGATTGCCATGAACGCATCAACAAGAAGAAATATCATGCGCTGGCTGCACATCGTGGCCAGCGTGCCTATACTGGGTTACATCTACGGACCGGTGGCGGGCATTCCGCCTGCTGCGTTCGCTGTGAAGTGGGTCTTTATGCCGTTCGTTATTCTATCGGGAATATGGATGTGGAAGGGGCATCTGGTGCGCAGAGCGCTTTCGAACAAGACGGCTGATAGGGCAGGGTGAGATGCACGGAATTAACACAAAAACGCGCCCGGAGATCTACACGATCTCCGGGCGCGTTTTTGAAACATAGCAAGGGCAGGATTTGAACCTGCGACCTTCGGGGTTTTAGCCCGATGAGCTAAACCAGACTACTCCACCTCGCCTCGATCAGGTTCTCAGTATACCCTTCTGCACTATTCGGAAACAGTTGCCGTCATCATTCCTTTGCGATATCGCGCACAAACCACTCATGGCCCAGGTTAAAACCCATCCCTTCCAGCATGGTTCGTTTGCTCAAATCGGCGTCGCCGCAGACAACTTGCGTATAGACTGCGCCGCGGCTTTTGGCTTCTGTAACGGCTTCATATAGGAGACGCGCTCCCACTGATTGATCCACGTCACGCTCGACCCTGAAATCGTCGACCCCACATGAAGGTCCTCCTCTGTCATAAAGCGCCGAAGAGGCGTTAGGATCGGCAATGATAAAGCCGTCCACTTTGTTGTAGGCTCGATGAACGAGAATAATCTGCTTTTGCTCTTCGATCAGCTCTGCGATATAGGGTGTCTGCTTCTCCGCCGAATCCGTCGCCTTGCGCCAGAATGTCGGCTGGTACTGTTGATATTGAAGCCTGCGCTGTTCGCATAGAGCTATGATGGCTGGAACATCGTCAAGAGAGGCCGGCTCGATTTCGCCGTCGATCTTGCTGTCCGGCGCCGATAAATTGCAGTCCCGGCAATACCAATCAGAGGCAACACTGAACTTGAGCGATAGAAGTAATTCACGTTTTGCTACATCGCTGCGCATGCATTCGATGCAGGCGAGGAGGCCGGCGAGCTCTTGAACGCGCGCATCGGCGGCCGCAACGAGAGCCGACCCCGCGTCTGCCCAGGTTGCCGGCTTCTCGACGAAAAAATCACCGATCAAGCAGACCTTACCGCCCGGATCATATACCGGAGGCGCATTTAAGAGGCGCCCCAGAATAAGCCCGTTGATCGCGCCGTTTGTCTCATGGACGAACGCTACGGTGTCGTTCGCTTCCACGATCTGCCCAATTGCCGGAAGCCGTTTAGAAGCGTAATCCTCCACAATGGCGTAGAATCCATTGCAGGCCGGCGTGTGAGAACGGCGCTCCCACTCGCAGAGTTCCGCGATAGATAGGACATCCTGTGTTCTGGCCGATCGAATAGTATTCGACATGTTGCCCTCACTCGACGGTACATTTTCTCACGTATGCTCAAGAATATTGACGAGCTTGCCGAACGGATCGCGCACATAGAAGCGAAGGACGCCCTACGGCTCATACCGAAACACGGCTTCCTTACTGGGCAACTTTTGCCCCGGCTTACCGCCATCATATTTCATCGTAGCCCCGATGCTGTATACGACAAACCCTTTGCCTTCCCGGCGGTATCGCAGCGGCTTCAAGTCATAGGGATCTGTCGATGGGGGCATCTTCATGCCGGCAAGCGTTTCCGGAAACTCCCCATGCGCTGCTTTGTATTCGAAGATCGATGCCGCTGCATTCGTGACACCGGCCATGGCCAGATCGGACGGCTTCGTTGACAGCGTCTGTATGCCCTCAGGCACAAGCAAGTAGCCGAATGTGTGATTGGCCGTCAGCGGCGCATTGCGGATCATATCGAGGCTCAGGGAGATATCATCTTCTTCATCCGGGGGATTCTCACGCTTTATCTCATCCGTGATCTCGTCTTCCCTTGCGCGCATTGTCGGGTAAGGCAGTTCGGCGGCCGCCGCGAGTTTGCGCATTTGTTCCAGCAGATAGATGCCGTTAGCCATCATCGAGGTATCCCAGAGCTGCTTATCTTCGCTGGAAACCTGCTGTTTCCTCTCCACTCCTGACAGGCCAATACTGCGGGAATACTCAACGATTCCAATTTGAATGGCCGTTTCGCGCCGAAACGCCTGCTCGAATAGCGGCTCATGCCAATTGGCGTTGATGGTTTCGCGAATAGCCTTTGCAACTGCGGCATTGCCGTGAGTCGATACCATGATATTTTGCATGCCGTGAAAAGTGATACTATCACAGGCGACCTGCAAGAGAATGCTGATCAGCAAGCAATCTGAGCCGCCGTGTCTCGCCAGGCGAAACCCATCGGCTTCGTTTTGGACGGCAGCCAATCCGCGCCCCTCGTGCGCCATGACCAAACTCTCGAACGACAACAACCTGACGGCCTGGCGAATGCCGGTTAGTTCCGGAAAGGGGACTTCGCCAGGATTGGCAATGCCCCAGTTCCGGCTGAAGACACATTCCGGCAGCTTTGCCGCTTGATGAGTGAGTTTAAGGATATCGGCGTGGTGCGCGAGCAGAGTGCGGATTCTGGTTATTTGGGCGGGCGTGGGATAAGGAGTATTGCAGGATTTTTCGATAGCCTTATCGCTGTCCGAGAGTGGATGCCCCGTTAGCAGGGCAGATATCCGGGCATAGATGCTTGCCGCGTTCCGGTCAGTGCGCGGCATCGATTGCGACAGCGCCTGTGGCGTCACCACAAAGCCCGTCGTCTGCGCAGCCTTGAGCGCCTGCTGGTAGGAATCAGTCGTTACAGCAAGAACCTGACATTCGGCGCGGCAAGCGAATAGGGCAATAGAGGCGATCCCATAGATCAGGATCTGAGTGCGGTGTTTGCGAAACGTGAATCGGAACATTAGAGATCGCCTTTAGATATGCTGCTGAATGCTCTTCGATAACCTAAGCGCCCGGCTTTCATTCGCAAATATAGCACATCCCGGCGATTATCGCGCCTGAGCCTAATTTCGAATTGGCAGATGGCGAAACAACGCTTACGGTTCATATCGAAACGACGCTTCGTCTCCGGACAATTCTTGTCCTGGCTTTCCGCCATCAAACTTTAGCGTCGGCCCCACGCTGTATAAGACAAACCCTTTGCCCTCGCGCCGGTATCCCAGCGGCTTCAGATTGAATGGATCTATGGGAGCAGGCGATCCCATGCTGGCAAGCGTTGCGGGAAAGGCTCCATGCGCTGCCCGGTATTCGAAGAGCGCTGCGGCTGTTTTGGTAACTGTGCCAAGGGCTATGTCCGAAGTTCTAGTCTTCAGACCATCTTCAAATGACACCAGGAAATTGTGCGCAATCGCATGGTCGGTCATTTGGGGGATCTGTTCGCCATCGAAGACTTTAGGAAGTGATAGCGCAATCTTTGGTTCGTCACGGTCCATAGCGGCCGCAATTGCATCTTCCTTTGCATGCGCCTCCGGATATGGCCAGTCTGCCGCCGCTACGATCTGAGGCATCCATGTGAGCAGATTGATGCCGTTGGCATTCATGAGAGAGTTCCACCGCTGTCTCTCGTCCTCTGGGACTTTGCGTGTAGACGTTACCATCTGGCCGTTCATCATTCTGGCGCTCGGACCGGGACCGACACGGCGTGATTGTTCGATGAAAGCGATTTGCGATGCCGTCTCTTGTCGAAGTTTGAGGGCAAGCTGAGGCTGATGCCAGTTATCCTGAATTGCCTGGCGAATCACTTTTGCCACACGCCCATCGCCATGGCTCGCTATCATGATCCTTTGGAAGCCGAGAAATGTTGTGCGATCACAGCCCGTCTGTTCGAGAAAACCGAGGATACTTTGGCCGCTGCCGATATGCTGAGCAATTCTGAAGCCTGAGGCTAGATTTTGGGCAGAGACAACTCCTTGACCGTCAGTAGCCATCAAAAAGCTCTCCATAGACAGGTATCGCGCTGCCTCACGGATGGCGTCGATCTGACCGTATTCAATGCTCCCCAACTCCTTAGAGCCACGCTTGCGTTGGAATACACACTCAGGGCGCTTAACCGCAAGATGCGTGAGCCGAAGAGTAGTCGAGCGGCGCTTGAGGAGAGAACGGATACACGCGATTTGCGCAGGATTCGGCGCAGTCACAAAAGACCGCATGTCGTACAGGTCGTCTTGTGTCAGTGGGTTCTGTTTCAGATAGGCCGTTAGGTTTTCGTAAATAACTGCTGCGTTCCGGCCGTCGGGAGGCATGTGTACGGGCAATGCCGTAGTAAAACCCGCCTTCTGAACATCCGCGAGCGCCTGCCGGTAAGCTGCATCCGTAACAATAGGCGACTGCTGGCTCTTTGCCCCATATTTGATCGCTGCAATGGCAGCCACTGCGCAAATCAGTCCCCAGGCGATGAAACGGCCTTTAGTTGAGTTGTACTGTTGGGATTGGGTACGGCGTAATTGCATACAAACACTATATCCCTTCACTCTCACTGACGCCATATCTCTTCAGAATGTTGCGATATCCTGCGAAAATCATGGCGGTTTAAAATGTTCGCGCGCCTTGACTGGCGGCATTATCTTATGGTCCGGGGCAATTGTGGTAGCATAGCAGCCATGCAGGATATTGAAAAGATCTGGGACCGCCGCCTGAAGTCGCCGGCGGGAAATTGGCTCACGGCTCGTTCGCGCTTGCTGCATTTTGCGCTGATCCAGTATGCGCTGCCGAAGGAGCGTTTAGAGAAGCATATCCCCACTGATATTTTCGAGATCCCGGAGTTCGATATCGACGGCCGGAAGCTCGCCTTAATCAGCGCTGTGCCGTTTCTCGATGTCGACTTCTGTTTCGAACGGATCATGCCGTTTATGAAGTTCCGTTTCGGCCAGACGAACCACCGCGCCTATGTCATCCATCGCGAGACCGGCGAGCACTGCGCGTGGTTCTTTGGAACGACGCTCGGTTCACCGGTCGTCCACATTCCGCGGCAGTTATGGCGCATCCCCTGGCATCAGGCGGGCTATAAAATCGACTGCGTATACGACAAACCTTCACAGCGCTTTATAAGCTATCGCTACAAAGTAACTTCGGATTGGTGTTCTGCCGAAGTCGACATTGAAGATACCGGCGAGCCTGTCATCGTTGCTCCCGGCTTTCCGGATGCCGAAGAGCTGGCGCTCATCCTGACGCACCCCGTCGACGGCTACTTCTATCGCCTCGACGGCCGCCTCGGCACCTATTCCGTCTGGCACGACCGTATAAAACCGCTCACGCACGGCCGTCCGAAACAGCTGTATTTCAGTCTCTACGAGCGGCTTGGCTTGCTATCGCGCGAAGAGATGAACAATCCCCATTCGATATTTCTTGCCCCCGAAACCGAGTTCCGTATTCTACTGCCGCCACGGCTTTTGAAGAGGTGAGATGCTGGGGTGGGCACCTAGGTAGGCTTTCAATGGCCCACAAAACAACGACAGCCCCGTATCATCATGATACGAGGCTGTCAAATTAAAAACTGCTCTCTTCGGGCTTACTCTTGGACCGAAACTATTCCTTCGACGTTACCCGGCCTGCCTGGTTCATGAGAGTCCAGAGCGAGAGCACGACGCCGATTGTTCCTGCTGCCCAGTGAAGCAATGTTTGCAGGAGTTCGGAAGACATAAACCCGAACATCATAGGAGTGAGGATCAACCAGACACTTGTGACGGCTATAATCCCTTGCAGCTCGCGCACATGCGGCTCCGACAATGCCCACACGGATACTCCGGCGATTACCGTGCCCGCAATAATGATCGTGACTGTAGCATTGGGATCGGAGGTCCCGGTAAAACCGGCGAACATTCCGGGGCATATCCACAACATCAGGCCAAGCAATAAGCTTGCCCAGTCCTGCCACCGGGTCCAAGATTTTACTTGATCGACTTCCTGATATGCTTCCTGATATGCCGGATAGTTCTGTTTCGGTCCCGTTGTCATCACGCTCATGTGTGGCTCTCCTTAGCTCGTCCCTGCTCTGAAAAATCTGCCCCGCGTCCATGCAGTGCTGCTGATGGTTACCCCATGTTGAAGGGCTCTGAAACAATGAGGCTCAAAACAGATGTCGATTTCGACGAATCCACTTTCTCTTTGGGAGACTCCGGTCCCGGAGTCAGCGTATAATAGGAAGGAGGATTGCTTTCGCTTCGGCGAAAGCGCATAGCATACACCTGTGGTGTAAGCTGCTATTTGTCTCAACCAAGATACACCATGACCGTCTGGAAAGAAAATCGATTCGGCTTTATGTCCATCGCTGGTGTTTGCCTTTTGAACACGGTGATGCTTGGCGTTGTTGCCGGAAGCAAACTCGGTCCGCCGTCTGTCGAGTCCTCAAACAACGGCGCTCCTGCCACCGTTGTTCCTCAGACTGATAAGGCTGCTGGGCCTGTGAGGCCCGACAACGGACCCGGGAATCCGCTCGCCAATCTGCCGTCAAGCGATACTCCGGCGCCATCCCCCGCAGATACGCCTGCTGCCCCGGCGGCAACGCCTGGCGCTTCCGCTTCTTCAGATCTTGACGCGCCTCCGGTGGCATCGCCGCCGAAAGATGAGACCGACACGCCGCCGCCAGCGTCCACCCCTGAAACTCCGGCGGAAGAACCTGCCAAGACACCCGATGCTCCGAAGGCGCCGGAACCCAGCGCTCAACCTATCGTCGTCCCGATCCCTGCAACGTCCACTCCCGCTGAAAAGACTCCTGCTGAGGCGCCTCCATCCGGAGCCGGTGAGCCTGCGCAGGCACAACAGGCTGCGCCGTCATCAACCACGGCTCCTGTCGATGCGCCGATTGTTACACATTAGGCCGCCCGCGGCATTTATAGCTTTTTTCTCCGGCGCTTTTCTCTCAATGCGCCTTCATAAATGAAGCCGTTATATTTGAGTAAGGCCTTAGGGTATAAGGCGATATTGTAATCCTACGCAAGGAGGCGTTGGAAAATGGGGCTAACGGTCACTGCATACAGCCATATGCGATACGTGGCGGACTATGTTCCGTGGTGGGAAGAGAAGCGCTTCCGCCGCTGGCATGAGGTTCGCAGCGGCAGCTTTCCGTTTCGTATGGATGGCTTCGAAGAAGGCTGGTATGAATGCAGCGGGGAAGAAGTGAAATTCGACCTCAACGATAGCGGATTTGGAGAATGGCGTAACTGGCTGTCGCAGGCCGCCCTGGGAATCTCGTATGACGATGTCGTTGCCCGGCACAAGGAGCTTGCGCAACATCCGTTCGTCAGACTGCTCGTCTTCCCTGATTGGATAGGCAGCATGGGGCCTGAAACCAGCGCCCGTCTGGCCTCAGATTTCGGCCTTCATGGCATGACCCTGCTCGCCAACGCCGACCCTGTTCACGCCGACGTCTATCGCAAGTTCACACACGCCTTCGAAACCGCCACCCAAAACGGGTTTGTGGTTTTTAGGTGACCAAAGCCCTGATACCTGACTCCCCGTTTGTCTCCCGGCGGTTAAAACCGCCGGGGACTGGGGATAGGTTCCTACTCTGCCGCGCGCACGTGCACGTCTACCTGCAGCTTCTCGGTGGCATGCCCTTTGAAGGTGCCTCGCACGAGACTGACGTCGCCGTAGTCGCGTCCTGAGCCGATCTTTACATACCGTTCGTCCACCAGCAGCTGTTCGTTGGTGGGATCGAAACCGAGCCACCCCATCTCACTGCCGCCATAGACTTCACACCATGCATGGCTTGCTCGGGGATGCTCTTCCGTGCCTGGCCCGCCGTACAGGTAACCGCTGACATACCGCGCCGGAACGCCGTGGCATCGCAATACCGCCAGCATGATGTGCGCGAAGTCCTGGCAGACCCCCCGGCCCAGTTCCATTACTTCCGTGCTGGTGCTGTGAACGCCTGTAACTCCCGGTTCGTAGATGAACGTCTCAAAGATCTTTCCGGCGACGCGCTCGGCGAAGATATCAATGCGTTCGCTCTTGAGCGGTTCTGCGAATGCGAAGACGGCGTCGTTGCAGCGGACGTAACGAGTTTCCAGCAGCAGGTCGCGCAGGAGGATGTCGTCGGCCGGTGTGAACGGGCTGGGGATGCCTGTTACCACCACCGAATTCGCCTTGATCGTCAATTGGTTGTGGCTGCGAAGCAGGTTGAAGTGGTGCACGACGTTGTTATAGAAGTCCGTATAGTGAAAGATCGGCGCGGGAGGATCTACCTGGACCGTGAAGCGCTCACACCGCTGCCGGTCGCCGCTGCCGTCCACGGGCTGCAGACGCAATTCTGTCGCGGTTTCGTACACAGGGGCGTCGTACTGGAATATGGTGTTGTGCTCGACATACAATTTCATGGTAAAGTCCCTACTGCTGCTGTTGCTGCTGCGCCTGGCTCCAGATCGACCGCTCGATCTTGTGCTTCTGACTGGTCGGGGCAAACTCCGGCATATCCACTACCGGCGCATGATAGGCGAAGTAGGTTTGGTGAATGGTCTCGCCTACGACCGCCAGACTGCGCTGCAGACCGCTGACGTATTCGTGCAAACCCTGCGAGTAAATATCTTCGAGCGTCAGGAACGACAGTTCCGCCTCCAGCTTGCCCACTGCCCGGTCTACATTGTTTGAAGACCGCCTGTCGGTATTTCCCGAGATGCTGGCCATGGCGCTCTGTGTCGCTGCGACTGAGAAGTAGATGCTGCGCGGGAAGTCCCGGTCGAACATGAGGAAGTGCAGGATCGTATCCGGATCGATCCGCGAGAGGTGGATCTTTCGGAATGCCTCGAATGCGCTGCAACTCTTTAGAACGGCCATCCACTGAATGATATCCGTCGATGTCATCAGTTCCGGCTCGGTCTGGCGCAACAGGGCGTACTTAACATCGATCAGACGGGCAGTGTTGTCGGCCCGCTCCAGGTATTTGCCGGCCTGCACAAAATCCCAACCCTCATTCCGGGAGAGAGTACAGTCCGTAATGCCGTGGAACAGCTGGACGCCGTTACGCACTTCCTTATAGAACATATACGGGTTTTTGTGTATGTCGGCTGCTGTCGCATCCTTAATGTGGTGGTACAGGTTGTTGATCTGTTCCCACATTTCACTGGAAATGGCCTCGATCATGCCGCGAGCGTTTTCGCGGGCCATGATGATGCACGACGCGATCGAACTGGTGTTGTCCTGGTTCAGAACCAGGTAGTCCGTCACGGTCGACATATTGCAGCTGTCGTAGAACTCGTTGAACTGGGTGACGTCGCCGCCCACCTGGATCAGCGGCTCCCATGAATTGCCCGATTCCTGTGAGGGCGCCTGGCTGATATCCAGCAGGACGTGAAAGTTGACGTCGAGGGCGCAGGCGATGTCTTCGGCCCGCTCAAGATAGCGTCCCATCCAAAAGAGAGACTCGGCAACGCGGCTGAGCATAGAGCTTTCTCCTAATCACGCCTGCGATGCAGACGTGTCCGCTTCCCGCGGATCAGGCATATGCAGGACCGTAAAGACAGCCGCCCTCCGGGCGGCCCTCTATGGTCTTACGGAAATTGGGGTTACTTGTCTAATACCCAGGTATCTTTGCTGCCGCCGCCCTGAGAGGAATTTACCACCAGGGAACCGCGCTTCAATGCGACCCGCGTCAGGCCGCCCGGCACCGTTGTGATCGTCTCGCCGTAAAGGGTATACGGTCGCAGGTCGATGTGGCAGCCGTACAACTCGTCGTCGGAGACGAAGCTGGGATGGCGCGATAGCGAGAGGGTCGTCTGACCGATGTAATCGCGAGGCTTGGCCTTGATCTTTTCGGCGAACTCCGCGCGCTGCTCCGCGGTTGACTGCGTGCCGATAAGCATGCCGTAACCACCCGATTCGTTCGCCGGCTTCACCACCAGCTTATCGAGGTTTGCGAGGATATACTTCAGGTCGTCGGGATCGCTGGCGAGGAATGTCGGCGCATTCTTCAGGATCGGCTCTTCACGCAGATAGTAGCGGATCATCTTAGGTACGAAGCTGTAGATAACCTTGTCGTCTGCAACACCGGTGCCGATTGCATTTGCCAGGGCCACATTTCCTGCACGGTAGGCGTTCACCAGACCCGGGACACCCAGCGCGGAATCGGGACGGAATACCAGCGGGTCCAGGAAGTCGTCGTCCACGCGGCGGTAGATGACATCGATTCGCTTCAGACCCTTGGTCGTCCTCGTGTAGACACGGTTGTCGTTGACAACCAGGTCGCGCCCCTCAGTCAAGTCCACGCCCATCTGCCGCGCCAGGAAACTGTGTTCGAAGTAGGCCGAGTTGAAGACGCCCGGAGTTAGCAGCGCCACGTTAGGCTCAGTGTTGTTTTTGGAGGGGCTGATCTGCTGCAGAACCTTGAGCAATTCCTGAGGGTAGTTCTCCACCGGACGCACCGGATAGCTCTCGAACAGGCCCGGAAACGCGCGCTTCATCGCCTGCCGGCTCTGCAGCATGTACGATACGCCGCTGGGGCATCGCAGGTTATCCTCAAGGACGACATAATGGCCGTCGCCGTCGCGGACGATGTCGCTGCCGGTGATGTGGATATAGACGCCGAGCGGCGGGTTGACGCCTACGAACTCCCGGCGGAAGTGCGCGCTGCCAAGTACCAATTCCGTGGGAATGATCTGGTCGCGCAGGATCAGCTGCCGGTGATAGATGTCCTTCAGGAACAGGTTGAGCGCCGTGATTCGCTGCGTCAGGCCTCGATCAATGACATCCCATTCACGCGACGGAACGACCCGTGGAACAAGGTCGAACGGGAAGATCCGCTCGATGCCCCGGGCGTCGCTATACACCGTGAAGGTGATGCCCTGGTTCAAGAATGACGCGTTTACGAGGTGGCGGCGGCCCTGGAACTCCGGCACGGAAAGCTCGTTCAGACGATCGACGAGCAGACTGTAATGCGGCCGGGGATTTCCATCCTGCGCAAAAACTTCATCGAAAAATTGAGTGGCTTGAGGATTGTAGTGATCGAATAGACCCATGGCTTTTTCAGGACAAAATAGTCCTGTCCGGAAAACGCCATTGCTGCCGAACAACAGGACACGAAAGATCCCGGGGTTGGTTCTCGTCGTTGAGGAACTCGGGAGGAGCGCACGAATTGCGCAGGTATTAAGAATACCGTAGCCTGTGCCGGTCTGTCAAGGAATCTGCATCTGTAAGCCAGGGTAATTGCATTTGGCCCTTTATCTACGATTTGTACAGCTCGACCTGACTGACCTGAGCTGCATTCGGGTAGGCCGGGTTTCGGCTGGCGCGGATCACAAACCGGAAGCTCTCGATAACCAGGGGGCTCTGTGTGTGCGTGTAGTTGCGGCGGTTCTTATACCCGGTGACGTCGAAGAGAACTCGCTCTTTGCCGTTGACTCTAGCGATGCCCTGGAAGCTGGTGGGATGCCCGGCGGGATCGGCAAACTGGATCACAAATCTGCCGACGCTCTCCGGCCCGGGCAGATCGACCTGAACCCAATGAGGGTGGGGCGTCTCAAGCGACGAATGCCAGCGATGGCCGAGATCGCCGGGCATAACGACAGCGCCGTCGATGATCTTACTGGTGCCTCCCGGTTCGTTGGCATATTCGCTGTCCGATGTTGCGTGAGCGCCGTTCGATGCCAACGCAAGATCGTCAGGAGACGGTGCGACTGCAACCTTAGAAATCGCTGTTCCACCGACAGTCGGATAGCAGCTAAACACTTCGTCACGAACCTGCCAGTATGGGATGTAGCGATGTTCCGGCATCCCATCGATCGCGAAGTGCAGCGGCTGCCCCGGCACAGGCTGAAGCTTGTGAATTAGCTCGGCTGCCGGAAACGGGAAGCGCACACCCTGTCCTTCGTCCATCGGACCGACCGCAGCCATCAGGATCGGGCCGTATTCCAGTGCATATCGGTCGTCACCCTCTACCTGCTCCTCGCCCTCGTAAAGCGTGGTCTTAAATCCCATGGGCAGGGTGAATGAGATCCTGTCACCCTGCTTCCATGTTCGAGCTAGGGAGACATATGAGCCCGGCTTGCCCGTTGCCGCTGCCTCGCCGTTAACCATAATCGGCATTATGGACGATGCCCAGCCTGGAACGCGGATTCGGATAGCGGATTTCGCGGGCTTCTCGCTTGTAATCGTGAGGATGACACTTGCCGAATCGGGAAAATTGGTAGCCATTTTGAGGCTGAGTGAAGCTGAATTCTGTTTCCAGGCTATTGTGGACGGCGCGAACAGATTAACATACAGGCCTTCGTTGGCCGTCGAATAGATAAACTCCGGCAGCGCTCCGATGAGGCGTGTCCCCTGTCCCTCGCAGCATGTATTGTTTGCGGCAACGGGATCTTTCTTGCCTACGAGATGAGCATGGTAGCGGAAGCCCGACGAGCCCATCTGATTGGCGAGCGCGACATTGTAAATCGCCTTCTCTATCTGCGCTGTGTACTTCTCCTCGCCGGGAGAAAGACGGTGAAAGCGCTGGCTGTAGAACGCCCAGAAGACGCTCCCGCAGAGCTCGCCGGTGTGCCGGTGCAGGTAGTAGGATTGCGGCGGATAGACATCAGCCTCGCAGATCGCAATCGTGCCGCCGACATGGAGCCAGTTGTCGTGATAGAGGTCCCAGCCGCCGTAGGCGGCATCATGATAGACCTTCGCGCCGGTCGCCCTGTACTGATCCATGATCGGCTCAAGCGAAGTGATGAGGTAACAATGGGGATGGTCGTAAGGGTATTTCCAGATCGCCTCCGGATCGCGTGCGGCAAGCTGCTTCAGCCAGTAATTTTCCTGGAAGTATCGCTGTACGACCTGCAAATCCTGGGGCTTCCCGGCAGGCGTGAAGTACATCCGCGTATTGGCGATCTGTCCCTGAACGCCCTGGCCGCCCCGGCGCAGAAGTTCCGGCAGATACTCGCAGTGGTCGAACCAGTCGTAGTAGCCGCGAAGTAAGTCGAAGGCCTTGGGATCGCCGGCGTATCCCGCCTCGATGAGCCCGTGAGTCACCCAGGAACGTGTGTATGCGGCGCGTTCGCTATAGAAAATGCTTTCCGGCGGATATCCCATGATGTAGCCGTCGGCGCGGCGGCACTCCGCGATACCGTCGACGACTGCGGTCATGCGCGCTTTCAATTCGGGATGATCTATCCAGCGCAGCGTATTGCCCGCGCCCATCAGGAAACGGCCTGCATTCGAGCCGGGGAGGTCCGTATCCCAGAAGTCGATGGGAGGACGCAGTCCGCCGCCGACCGGTTTGCCTGCCCTTTCGCGGAACGGCCGCAGCAGTTCGTCTGCGGTGAAGGAGCCGAGCAGATAGGAAATGTTCTGCTCCATGGCAGCCTGGAAAAGACCACCTTCGAGACGCACTCCTGATGTTGGCGTGTGTGCCCTGTTCGCGACCGGTTTCCAGCGCGCGGCTGGGATAACATTGCCGGGATTGTCCGTCACGACGCCCTCGCCCTGTGGCCTGGGCGCTCGCGTGAGCTGAGAACCGCGAAGATTTCCCTGCGAAGAGTCCGATGCGGAACGGCCCTCGGCGGCATCGATCGGTCCCGACCACACCTCCAGCTTTGAGAGCGCGAAGTGATTGCCGCGTGCGCGTGTCACGGTAATCCGAATATAGCGGGCGTCAATGCCGGAAGCGCGAAATATGCCGATCTCATCAATGGGTTCCGGATAATCGTTGTCCGTAAAGTCGGCGATATTGACTGGGTGGGAAAAATCCGGGTCTACGGATGCGTCAATGTGGAACCGCGCCGGAAAGCCCTCCGAGCCGTTGCCGTCAAAGCCGCCATATGGGAACAGCTTGACGGTATCGATCTTGCGAACCGACTTCAGATCGACCTGAACCCAGCGGACCGTGTCATCTGCCGGCGCATCCGGAGCCCGGTAACCCTGAGGCTTCATACGGGCGATGCGCTCCACCCCCATCGGCCCCTGCCATCCCGGTTTCGGCGGCGGAAGTGGTGAAGGAGCCTCGGCATAAACGCCATCGCCCCTTCCCGAAAGGAACCCACCACCGGCAATGGCTATTCCCGCGCCGAGCGTCAGGTTCAGAAAGGTGCGCCTGGTTATCCGAGACTTCTTATTCATCATTGTTGCCTTTTACTGATTGTATGACATAAAACGGTTAATTGTAGCCGGCGCGCAAAAGAGAAAAGCGGCCCATGCCTTCCGGAAGACACGGACAGCGAAGCTACCGGCGCTACTGGCCGTAGTAGATGTGTATTCCGTCGTTAAAGGTCGCGATGTTACTCGGCAGATAATACTTCACGTGACCGTCGGCAAGCAGGTAGTTTGCCCCATCTGTATGGCGCCCGTTCGGTCCGGTAAACTGATTGGGATCATAGGTGACCTCCCAGCCCGGCTGCTTTCCGGTTGCAAGCTTGGCGTTGCCGAGGGCGGAACTGCTGCAGCAAACCATGTTGTCGTTGCTGTCGTAGGCCAGGAGGTTGGTTCCGTCTGTCGCGATGGACGACAATCCTCCTATATAGTCGGTCGGGCTGGTAACCGTGGCGTCGATGTTCTGCAGTTCCACAAGCAGCATGGTCATGGCCGGCGCATTGATCGCGGATATTGCTCCACCCGGCGCGCTGGTATTTGACGGACCATACGTGTAGTTCGACGCCTCGCCGACAAGGAAGTTATAGGCGTAGGAAACCGGGACGCGATTTCCCTGTGGCGACGTCGTGTCGTCGGCACAACGAAAAGCTCCTGTGCTCTTAACATAAGGATAGATCTGACCGGCCCAGCCGCCTCCCCGGTAGCCGTTGCCATTGTTGGAGGGCAGGCCCATAGGATATCTCTCGTCATTGTCCTGACTGTACTGCATGAACGCCAGGCCAAGCTGCTTCTCATTCGAAGCGCAACTGGTCTGGCGCGCCTTCTCGCGCACTTTGGCGAATACAGGGAAAAGTATCGCTGCGAGAATCGCTATTATAGCTATTACAACTAGTAATTCAATTAAAGTAAAGCCCTTGGTCTTCATGGTTCCTCGAATAGATTTAGATTGGATTAGCGCCTTAAAATATTACATATGTGTTGCAACACGTGTCATTTTATCATGGCTGCCCGCAGTACGATTGAGCGGTTCCGGGAGGAATGTGTAGAACTCCGGGATTGAGTGGTTCTTTGCGTCTTGATATGTCCATAATGAGCTTATGGCGTCCAGTGATGTATCCCCGAGCGAAATACGCGAGTATTTTATGGCGGAGAATATGAGGAGTATATATGGAGACGACCCTCGTTTCCATATTCCACTTCTTATTATCGCGGAACCTGTCTTGCCGGACTGGCAGGTGCTGCGGCATCGGGATTTCCTCTCACTCTACTTCGTAATGTCGGGCCGCGGGACGCACATTGTCGGCGATCAGAGATATGCGATCTGTCGGGGAGACGTCTATCTCCTTGGCATCGGCGCCACTCACCGTTTTGTGGATTGTCACGATCTGGTCGCCACGACGATCCATTTTTCGCCGGCCCTGTTCGACCAGGAAGCGCTTGAGGCACTTCTGGCGACGCCTGGTTTTCAGCCCTTATTTGTTGAAGATTTCGTCCCTGAAAGCCGCGATGCGGAGGGACGCAGCGCGCGCTGGCTGCATTTGGGACCGGACACGCTGGGCAGCGTCGCCACAGATCTCGATGAAATCGTACAGGAAACGAATACGGCCGGCCCCGTTCAGAAGGTGCTGGTTCGAGCGCTTATGCTGCGTTTGATGATCCGCCTATCCCGTCTCTATGCATCTTACAGCACAAGCAATGGTTTGGCCCCGAGCAGCCGCTCCCTTCGCGAGAAATCGGTGGCAACGGCCGTACGATTCATTGATGAGAACTTCGCATCGGAATTGAGAGTAAACGAAATCGCAAAGATGGTTTATCTTTCACCTGATCACTTTACGGAAGTGTTTTCCGCAGTTATGGGACGCACACCAAGGGATTATATTCGCCATGTCAGGGTAGAGCATGCCAAAGCCGGCCTGCAAAATTCAGATATCCCCATAACACAGCTCGCTCTCGAATGCGGCCTGTGCGACCACGCCCACCTGTCGCAGGTATTTCGCGCCGTGGTCGGAATGACACCGAGCAAATATCGCGCACAATTCAATCCGAAGAAGATGTCGTGAGGAGCCCTGGCCTCTTCACCGGCAGCGCTTGCCCGTTTCAGACCCACCCTTATTCCCTCCCTTCGGGAGGGAATAAGGGTGGGTCTTAATTTGGAGGCGCATTTGACTCTCACTCCTTCGGATACAAAACCGTAAATCGCCGTCTCTGCCCGGCATTCGGCACTGCGTCGCGATGTGCGGTTCCATCCGTGAAGACGTCGCGCAATGCGTCCAAATAGCCGAACCCGGCCAGTGTCGACGGCATCAGAAAATGACCTTCTCCGAATTCGTTCCAGTTGGCGAGCATCACCACCCGGCGGCCAAGTGAATCTTGCGGCAAGCTTGGCATAAACGAATTTCTTGTCCATTGCGCAAGCGACTGGTAATCCGTCACCGCCGCCCAGCCACCGTCGGCCACACCCCATGCTTCGCGGTTCCATCCCATCGAGATGCTCGGCAGCATGTTGAAGCCTACTGCTGCCGCGGCGTCGCGCTGGGCAGAGTTGGCATTGCGCTGAGCGTTCACGTCCGGTGTGCCCCATGTGTAGGCATAGCAATAGTCCACGCCCATGGCCTTCATCGTTTGCAGGACATTACGGTCGGCTCCGCGATGCTCCATCAAAACGATCACGCCGGGAAAGCCGGCCTGTTTACAGGCGTCTCGCAGCGCCGAGATGGACTGCCGGCATTGCTCATTGCTGCCGAACATTCTCTGCCAGCCACTGAGGGAGTAGATTGAGACCACCGGCTTGCCGCCGATTTTAAAATAGCGCGGGTCCTTGAAGAAATACTCGATCCAGTACGGGATGATGTTGTCGCGCCAGTCCGTAGGGTTGGTTTCACATGCGCCTTCATCAGTGCACATGATAGTGAACTTCGCCATATTGCTGTACCGGGCGTTGAACAACCCTTTGATGATTCCCTGATCGAGCATGCCGTCCTTAATGGGATGGTTGACGGCGTTGTTTGGGCGATACCAGCAGTGTTGCTCGAATGTGATGCCGTGTTCGACCTGCCACTTGATCTCCCAGTCAGTCTCTTCGGAATTGCCTTCGTCGTACCAGCCCAGATAGGGCTTCCGCTGGTCGCGGTAAGGATAGATGTAATCCCATCCCGCATACGCCGTTCCTTCGCGCCAGAGGTTGCAGCTCTGGACGCCGAGCAGGTACGGAGACTTCGCCGGGCAGGGTACAGGCGCAGGCACATAGTCTACTGGATAGTCAGTCCATGGATAGATCTGCACATCGTCCACCCAGAGATTACCGGCAAAGCGGACATCAGTAATCGGTTTCGTCAATGCGACATGCTTTGGCGCAGGCTTGCCGTTGATGAAGACATCTGCCGTTTTCGATGCCGGATCGGTAACCAACTTGATCATGTACCAGAGGTTCGACCGGTACGCCACAAGCGGGATGATGTTGACCCCGCCAAGCTCTACGCGGACTCCAGCGGCTTTGCCCGGCAAGAGAAACCGGCATTCGTAGACAGTTCGTCCCATTAAGGTTTTTGCTGTCACCCTTTTTTGGACAGATGGTGGAGACACCGGCACAAACCGCTTCTGAGCGACGCCGCGCACTCGAAGACTGAAAATGTCCGGCTTCGTGCCGCATTCGAATTCCTGCACGGATGCATCTTTGACATCCCAGTCTGCCGGCGCTTTTCCCACACCGCATGTGACGAACGTCTCGTTCACGGAGTAGCCTTTGTAGATGTTTACCGGGCTCAGAAACATTTCCCCGGTCGCGGCCTCGCCCGTCTTCACGAGGAAGTAATCGAGCGACTTGACCGCATGCGCGAAGGGCATCCCTCTTGCCTTTAAATCGCCGTCTACGAATACATCCGCCTTCTGCGCGGAGATGTCGGCGACAACCTTTACGCCATACTCGCGGTTGACATCATAAGGCATCAGCGCCTTGCCTGTTATCATCGATTCTTTTGTTGCCTTGGCTGCCGGTCGCACTTGCGGCATCTGGAGATCCGTCTCCCAGCAGAGATTGCCGCCGATTGTCACAAGACCAAGGGCGGACTGATGGAGATCGCGCAACTGCCATCGCGCGCCATCCATCCTTTTCGTCAATTTGAATCGGAACTCCAGCGTGATCTGTCCCGCTGTTTGCCGGGCGATCTGGTGCTTCAGGGTAACAGCTCTGTTGGTGCTGGTGTCCACAAGCTTGAACCAATCGCTGTTGAACGCGAAGCCGTTTGGGTACAGGCAGGTCGGATGAAACTCGTACTTTCCGCCGCTCCGATCTACTTCCCAACCAGACAGCAAGCTATCGGTCCCCTGCCAGCAGTAAGGGCGTGGCGATAAGAACGAACTTTGCAACAGGTAGCCGGTCGAAATATCGTGGAGGAATGGAAGGGGCGTATTGCCGGCAACCTTGAGCAAAGCCGGCTTTAGGCCGGCTTCGTCGAAGTAGAACGTGGGCAGGCCATACCCTTGCTCGTCGTGGCCGTATTTTGCCGAGGGATAAGCGCCAACTTGATCAAAAACACCCGTTCCCACCGTGGCGACACCCGCATGCTTTGTGATGTCCATCACGTCCACCATGGGATCGCCGTCCTTTTCCTCACTGGATGTAATGCGGTAACGGTGATCCTTCTGCAATGCTACAGGCCTATTCAGTCTCAGGAAAGCAAATCCCGATGCGTCCACTTTGGACGTCATCGATACTGTCGCCGTCGCCAGTGGTTTCTGCGTGGCCGTGTCCCAGATGGTGACTTGATGTACTTTCCGGAGGCGGCCACCGCTGACGGAGCGCCCTAGTGCCGTAATTAGGAGATTGGTCTCCGGAATGAACTCATACCCGACGTTTCCGGTAAAGTCGGTACGTGTCCCCGTATAACTTTGGGTGAAGAAGTTCCTTACCGGCAGTGCATGTGAGGATAGAGACGAGATTATGAACAGGGCGGTAATCAGGCTCGGGCGGTAAGTGTTTGCCATAGGAAAATGCAGTGTTCGGAGGCTCCCCTTATGTGAGGGAGAGAGGCTTTAGGATTATGAAGACGCCCGGCTGTATTTCTTCTCCGGCTCCCTCTCCTTTGGGGAGGGCTGGGGAGGGGAGCCTGTGATCATGAATACGTTAGGTTCGGGGAAGGGAGCCTGCGAATACCGACCTAACCGCCTCCAGATAACCCATGCCGAAGCGCTCGTCAGGTTCCAGGCATGAGCCTTCCGACCACTCATTCCATGAGTTCACAGTAATTAGGCGCGGCCGCAGGCCGTGCCTGTCCGTGAAGTCTTTTGCCTGTTTAAGAAACTCGCCAAAGAGTTCGGGCGACCTCTCTGTGATAATGGGAAGCTTCGCGGCAAAGCGGGGATTGGTGTTCCAGCCGATTGATACGTGCGGGTAGTAGGGGATGGAGAATTCTGCTGTCCAGGTTTTCCACCGCGCGACCGCTTTCTTTCCCCACTCCTCATAGGTATCGGGCGGGCCTTGTGTGTGGACCCACTGGTAGCTGGTAAGGCTGTCGATCCCAACATAATCCAGTGTTTCCGCTGCCGTCGGCTGGTCGTCACCGGGAACTCCTGATGGACTAGCAAGGAGATTCCAGATCACCGTTTGCAGGTGCAGTCCTGGAAATCCTGCGGCCTTCACTTTCTCCCTGAACGAGTCCAGCGCTGCTCTTGTTTCCTGAAGCCCTCCCAGGCCGTCGATCAGCGTTCCCAGTTCATACACCATAAAGGCCGGGCAGCCGTCGATTTTGAGATAAGACGGACGCGTCATGTACTTTTCAATGACGCGATCGACAACGGTATCGAATGTCTTTCGGTCCGCGCCGCCGGGCCAGATTACCTCGGACGGGTTGTGAGAACGCCTGAGATCCCACAGCGTGGACGCATTGTGATTGGCCCACATCAAGTAAAAGTTCATCTTGGAGCAGTTTTCCGCCTGCAGGAATCCCTTGTTCAGGCAGTCTTCCAAAAATGGCGCATTATCGTACCAGTACCAGTCAAAGATGAACGTGTTGACGCCATGCGACACCGCTGCGTCGATCCTCTTCGCCATCGCGAGGGGATCGGAATCGCTTTCGTAACCCCAGAGCGGCGTGTTGATTTCGAGGTCAGGATCGCCCTTCCTGCTCGCATTTCTGATAATCTCCCACTCGCCCTCGGTTCCGGTAAAGAACGGCCGCCAGCGCGGCTCATCGTGATATGCGGGCCAGACATACGCGGCGATGGTGTAACCGGGATCAGGCTTTCGCTCATCATCGATACCGGAATTAATGGGGGTAAGCGATACTTGAGGCATGAGGGGAGATTCCTTTAGCTTTTGCGGATCTTGCGCCCGAACATGAGAACTCTGCCAGGCGTCACGAATTTATAATAAGATTTTATTGTCTAAGCCGATAGGTCAATTCCGGGACAGATAAGGGGAATTCCGGGATAGTGTAGATTTTATGCGATAACTTCGCATTAGTGAGAGGATATTTTGCCTTTGATTGGAAAGGCGAAATGAACTGCTAACTTGCGTTATGTGTGATTCCCGGCCTTAGGCCTGTTTCCCCGAGCTTTCCCATGCCGCGCGTAGCGTCGCAAGACCTGCCGCCGCATCTGTGGCGATATCGTTCCATCCGGCTTCGATGGAGACCCGGAAGTTATATCCCGTCGCGCGCACAGCCTGGAAGTATTCGGTAAGGTATGCTTCGTCGCCGGGCTGCGGCGCTTTACGATCTCGTGGTCCGGCAACATGAACATGAGAGAGAGCAGCGCCTGCTGCCGCTGTCTCGGCGTACGACTGGCCGTCGTGCGCCACGTGATAGAGGTCACTCAATACCTGGACATGCGGATGGCCTACACGGCTCACTGTTTCCATTGCTTCGGCTACGCTGTTCAGGATATTGCATTCGGTGACATTCAGCGGCTCGATGGCAATCGTAATCGCATACTTGCCGGCCTCATCTCCTGCGCGCTTCAAGAACTCGACGATCTGATCCTCGGCACGGGATCGCGAGAATCCGTCCGGGACACGCCGAGCGCCGCCGCTTCCAAAGACGACGATCTTGCCGCCGGCCCGCGCCGCCCGAGAAAACGCCGCCGCAAGATAGGCTTTTTGCTGCGCGAGATCGATCGCGGTGTCGGGGCCGACCACCTTGAGTTCTCCCGGCAGCATGCTGTTGAAAGCCTCACTCTGAAGCCCCGAGGATTCAAGAGCTGCCAGCAGTTGTGGCATGACTTCCTCCTCAGGTCGAAGCGGAGCGAGATGCCCGTTCACACCGAGTTCGATATAGTCATATCCTGCGGTCTTTAGAATGCCGGCGCTCTCCGGCCCAGCGCAAACGCCAAACCTCATTCTATATCTCCAATCGCCATCGATTTCTAGAATCGTCCTGTTGAAACTAAACTAGACGCCGTTAACTTGCGTGTGAGCGACCGGAAATCCTTCCGGCAGGGAGAGAGGCCAAGCAAAGAAAAAGCCGCATTCCCGTTTCGCTGTCGTCAGCGCGGGAATGCGGCCTTAAGTTTTAGAGGTTGATTAGAGAGCTGTTCGCCGACCTGTAATCATATTGAACAGGAACACAACGACCGCCGCCACGAGCAGCAAGTGAATCAAGCCGCCCAGGTGTGCGAAGAAGAAGCCAACCAACCAAAGTACTACCAAAATCGAAATAATTGTGTAAAGCATCCTGCTACCTTTTTCTTTCTGTACCTGTGGCTCAAGTCTCTCATCGCAATCTTGGTTGACTGCGTTTTACTGAGTTAACCGGCCTTCAGGTAACCTTCATCCTTGATGATTTAGAGATACCCGCTGGATCAGATCTTTAATCATTGTCGGTTTTCGGGAATTTAAAGCTGGCATTTGTCGCTTGACAACCGATTATGTCATTCTGAGCGGAGTAGTAACCGTCAATCCGTAAGAAAAATAATCAACGCCTCAAAAATTATATGTGAATATTCGTCCAAGTCTATGGTATGAGGGTATCAGGGATTATGCCGACCGAACATAATGCCCTGATTCTCACGTCGTCTTGGATTTATAGAGCGTCGACAACGCTGTGTAAATCCTCGTATTCGCATTTAAGGGTGGGGCGCTATGCGCGTAATCGAAAATGTCGAGATGCATACACGAGATATGCGTCGCAGTGTAAAGCAGTGGACACGGTCGGATTTCGGCCAGCTGGTGACATGGCTTACAGCATTTGCCATCGTAACACTTTGTCTTGCAGGTATCGGTCTCCTCAAAGACCATTTACAGTAATTGTTCGGCGGATCGCATCAAGTGTAGGCGGTCCGCCAAGAAAATTCCTGTATTATAGGCGATCACGTCGCCGCATTGTATACGGCGTTGTTGGGCGAATCATGATATACTGAGCGGTGGGCCAAGGTAAGACCTGGTCGCCATCGGTAGTGGGTGATTCCAAATGCTCAGCGCTTCCTCTTCAGTCAGCCGCCCGTCCCTATTTGCGACCTGGGTTCTGCCCGCCCTGCTGCTTTTGTGCGCCTATGGGCTTCTGGCGCTGACATTTACCGAACAGCTTACTCATTCCGAGATTATGAGCCGATGCGTCCTTATGGATCCCAATCGCGCTCGTATCTGGAGTGTCGGCAATGTCGAGATCGGACTGGCCTATTTCGGCGTCTTCTTCGGCATGGTGTTCTATTTTCTGCGGATCTACCGGCGCAGTAATAAACACCTGTTGGATCTAGGCCTGGCCCTCGCTTACCTCTTCTGTTCTTTCGCCCTGGATTACTTCTGTGTTCAGCATTTCGAGCCGTTCATCGCGCTGCTCATCGGCGATGCCGTCGTTATGACTTTTACCGTGATGGTTTCCCGGCAGTTGTGGTTCCAGCGTCTTCTGGGCGTCTTCGTACCCATTATCTTCTTCACCTGTGGTGTTGGGCATCTGCTGGAGGGCTTGTCCTACTGGCATCTCACATACCCCGTCAATACTCCCTGGACGATGGTTACAGCCGATGTAGGATTTGCCGTTCTGGTGAATGCGAATCGATTTCCGGCCTTCATACGCGGTGAGGATGTTGTTGCCGAGCTTGCCGAGCAGAAAACTCTGACAGAGCAGCTTCGAACCCAAATTGAAGAGCGTCAGGCCGTTGAGGCGGAAAATTTAAGGCTTCTGGACGAGGCGCGGGCGAGCGCCGCCAAGCAGCTGGCATTTATGCGCGATGCTCTGGCAAGCGTCACTGGAGGTCGTCTGTTTCTATGCGGCGGCGAAGACGATCTTCCGAAGCGGCTTCCACAGACAGAGGTGACAATCGATCTGACAGCAACTAAGAAACTGCAATTGCTGCGTCAGGTCACCAGAGAAGTCGCGATCAGGCAGTGTTTTCCGGATCAGCGCTGGCAATATCTTGAGACTGCAACAGGTGAGGCGGGAATGAATGCCATCGTTCACGCCGGTGGAGGCGCTGCTAGCGTGCATACCGACGGCGACGGCAAGATTCAGGTCTGGATCGAGGATCACGGCGGAGGAATACCGGTCGGCGATATCCCTCGCGCCGCTTTGCAGCGAGGATATACAACCGCCGGCACCCTTGGACACGGTATGAAGCTTATGATCCAGACCGCCGATCGAGTCTGGCTGCTCACATCAAATACTGGCACGACCGTTGTGATCGAGCAGAATGCCCAGGCGCCTGAACTTGCCTGGGCTTAGGCTCTGTTAGCGCTTTTTCTTTGGCAAATCGTAGCCATAGCGCTTCCAGATTGGGGCAGCATCTTTGCTTGTCAGGAAGGCGATGAAGCTCGTGGCCAATTCCGGCTGTGAAGCGCCTTTTACGACAGCTACACTCTGTGCGATCGGTTCATAGAGTTTGCCGGGAACGATCACATAGGGATCGATCTTGTCGTCGATTACGAGTGAAAGCGCCGTGAACGACACATCTGCGTTGCCGCTCTTCGCATACTGCAGCGACTGGCCAATGTTCTCTGCCTGCACGAGACGTCCCGCGACACTTTGAGTCAGCCCTGTCTTATCCAATGCTTGCTGTGCCGCGAGACCATATGGCGCCAATTTAGGGTTGGCGATCGCGATCGTTGCATACCCGGTATCCCGAAGATCCTCGACTCGTTTCGGGTGCCGTTTAGCGTCCGCCCTCGTCCACATCACCAGTTTGCCGATCGCATAGACCTTGTCCGTGCCTGGTACCAGGGTTCCGTCCGACTGAAGCTTTGTCACCGTTTCCGTGTCGGCGCTTACGAACACATCCTCGGGCGCTCCATTTTGAACCTGCACGGCAAGCTGCTTTGTCGAGCCGAAGGTTGGTACGACACTTGCGCCCGTCTTCTGCTGAAAAGCCGGGATAAGCGCATCAGTCATAACCTTCTGCAAGTTCGCGGCGGCAGCCACTTTCAACTCGGCAGCGTTCGTCTCATGCCCTCCGGCCACCAGCAAGACAATCCCGAGCGTCGCTACAAACCGCCTGTACATCCGCATTGTCGCCCCTCCGATACACTGTTTTCCTGGGAAATATGCGTAAAGTATACCTTCGCAGGAACGCCGTCAATCGCGCCGGCCGGCGGCAGTCGCATGATGTTTTGGTAGAGCTTGCGCCAATTGACGGCGATGCGGGTATCTTGGACGTAGCAGAAATAAGCCCCTTTCACAATAAGCGCCATGACACGGAAATTGGATCTCGTCTTAATACTTTTAACACGACGAGCCGCCAAATAATATTTAGGCCATAGACTGGCCATAGGAGATACGAGCCATGAAGAAAGCAACCCCTTCCGTCATTGCAGCCGGCCGCGCCTTCGGCGTAAGCCGCCGGGATGCCATCCGAACGATGCTGGTAACGGCGACATGCGTTGCCGTGAATCCGTTCTCCCGCGCCTCTGCCGATGCGGCTCCTGTTGCTGCCGCGATCCCGGAACCTAAGGCTGCGGAACCGGCAGGCCCGTTCTCAGTGCCGCCGCTTCCATACGGTTACAATGCGCTCGAACCCTACATCGATACCGAAACGATGCAAATTCATCACGACAAGCACCATGCGACCTATGTGAAGAATTTGAATGCCGCGGTCGCCAAACAACCGGAGCTTGCGAAGAAAACGGTGCAGGAGCTAATCTCGGACCTTGATTCAGTGCCGGACTCCTTGAGGACGGCAATCCGGAACAATGGCGGCGGGCACTACAACCATACGCTCTTCTGGGAAACCCTCAAGAAAAATGGCGGCGCGCCCAAGGGAGACCTGTCATCGGCGATCAACAAAACCTTCGGCAGTTATGATGCATTCCAGGATCAATTTACCAAACTGGCTACAGGGCAATTCGGCAGCGGCTGGGCGTGGCTGACAATAGACAAGAGTGGTAAACTTGCGGTAGAGGCGACAGCCAATCAGGACAGCCCGCTCTCACAGGGAAGAACCCCTTTGCTCGGCCTCGATGTCTGGGAGCACGCCTACTATCTCAAGTATCAGAACAAGCGGGCAAATTACGTTACGGCGTTCTACAACGTCATCAACTGGGATGTCGTCGGCGCGCGTTATACGCAGGCAAGAAAAGCGTAGCCGATCCGGCTTACATGTGATTTGAATGGTCGGGTAAGCAATGAGGCTCTCCGGGATGGCGAATTTAGGATCGCGATCCTGGAGAGCCTCGTTTCGTTTCAATAAGCGCGCACTGCTGCGGCTTTAATGTGCAGCCTATGCCTCGCTGCCTGCCAGCAGCTTATCCCAGTGAGCGGCGATAGCGGTTGCGCCGGCAAGGTTAGGCTCGATCTGGCTGACAATCCAGGGCTGCATCGACGCCGCGCCATGGCCGCGGAATACCGTTTCCAGGTCGCTGAGGATATATCCATAGCGCTGGGCTGTATCCTTAATTCCCTGATTGAGAGCGTTGAATCCAATTCGAAGCTCAGGCGGTATTCCAATCGCCGCTGCAAGCGCATCATCTCCGTCGGTGGGATCATAGATCGTGTTGATGATCGTTGGGCAGGAGTGCCTCTGGAGCTTGAGGCAGATCATGTCAATGTTGCTGAGTGACAGACCAATGACATCGTCGATGGTGACAGCTCCGGACCGCAGATGACTGAGGCCCTCAAGGAAATCGTTACCGCCAATGGTGAGGGTAATGACGTTAGGCTGAATGGTGACTACGGGCAGCATCTCAAGCACATCTTCGGACGTTGCTCCGTCGAACGTCATGTTCTCGAACTTGGCTGCGCCGAGAAGGCGCGCAAACTGGCTTGCAGCGCCTCCACCGGCAACTCCGGTATAGAAGTCAATGCTGATCGAATCGCCAAGAGCCAGATAGCGCCGGTCCGTCTTCGGCGGCTCAGCCGAGTTAAGAGTAGTTTGCGCGGAAATCATGGTATTAGTCCTCCGACATCTGTATCGCCGGGAATATTATCCACGCTAGAGTAGGCCCGCGCAAGGAGACAAATCTCCCACAGATCGAAGAAAGTTTGTTTTTGTCAGTTGCTTGCCCCGATGATTTGTCCGATCGATGCGCGATCTTCCGCTGCTTTAATGATGCAATCGGCCACATCCGCACGCGATATCTTGAAACCGAACAGAGGCAGATGTCCGATACGCACCCGGTACTTTCCCGTATAGGGCTTATCTGTAAGCTGCGGAGGGCGGACCAGAGTCCAGTCGAGATCGCTTTCCTCGAAAACCTGTTCCATTGCTGAGACGTCGGCGACTACCCCCGGGAAAAATAGGCGTCCTACCAGATAAGCCGGCGGCATAACGGAATCCCTGAAGAGGAACGCCGCCGATTCGACGACCGCGCGCCGTACTCCGGCGTTCCGCATCGCCGTTGTTAGCGAGGCGGCAAATCGCTGCAGGAGGTTTGCGTCGGCTTTTGAGATGGGAGTGCGTGGACCGAAACCTGAGAGAATCGCATCGTGGCCCTTGATTGCCTCCTCAAGCTCGGCACTGTTCAGTAAGTCTCCCTGCTTGATCGTGATATGGTCACGAAACGCCTTGAGCCTTTCCGGCGATCGTACCAATGCCGTCACAGAATGGCCGCGCTCAACGGCCTGCCGCACGATTTCGAGGCCCGTGCCCCCCGTTGCCCCCAATACAACCAGTTTCATCGCGCATTCCTTTCCATGGCTCGCCAAAAGTGTTCCGTAATTACAAGCCGGCGATTTGCGGGCCGGGTGAAGTACGACGTCAACAGCATCGCTAACACGACCAGGGGATCGAGCGCCAGAAGGCCGTCTCCGGATTGTACATGTGAGTAAATTGCGCTGACGACGACTACTTCGAAGCCTGCATAGGTCCATTCCTTGACAAGGGCATATCCCGGCGCCAGCAGGATACAGACGCCCGCCAATTTGGCGATGCCGATGATATTGGCGAAGTAGGCGGGATACCCCAGATGCGCCAACGCCTTCATCATCGCCGGCGCATGCACCGCGGCAAGAGTGCCCGAAATGGTCATTACGAACGCCACGATTGCGGTCGTTATCCAGTAGGTAATTGTTTTGGCTTTCATTGTCTCCCTCGCAAACAACAGATCGTTGCTCTTCAAAAAGGAAGACCGGAGAGGGGCAAGGTTTGTGACAGTCCCAATGCCAATGCGATTGTGTTCAACTTCCTCCGATGTATTTGGTTTGCTCATATGAAACAAATTTCTGGGCATAATGTCGAATCTGAGCATCCGGCGGCGACTATCTTATGAGAAACCATCGCAGAAGGATTGAGGGCTGGAAGAGACATGCATGACGATGATCTGATCGAGTTTGAGGCGCACGGCGCTGAACTGCCGGCCGCTTCGGCAAAAAATTATGTAGAACACGAAGGCGCCCGGATCTGGTATGCCTCGTATGGAGACGGTCCGGCTGTCGTCCTGCTCCATGGCGGCCTTGGCCATAGCGGGAACTGGGGATATCAGGTTCCGGCGCTTGTTAGTTCCGGCTATCGTGTCGTAGTTGTCGATAGCCGTGGCCATGGCCGCAGCACGCGTGATGGGCGTCCGTTCACTTATGAACTGATGGCCTCAGACGTTCTTGCCGTTCTGGATGTATTGAGCCTGGAAAAAGCTGCCGTCGCCGGATGGAGCGATGGCGCTTGCACCGCCATGATCCTTGGGTTGAAATACCCGGCGCGTATAACGGGTGTATTCTTCTTTGGCTGCAACATGGATCCGAGCGGCACGAAGGAGTTCGAATTCACCCCGGCCATTCGCCGTTGTTTTAGCCGCCACACAAAAGACTATGCCCGCCTATCGGCTACTCCCGACGACTTCGACGCATTCTGCGCTGCGGTCGGGGTGATGATGCAGACTGAACCCAACTACTCGGCCGCCGATCTGGCCCAGGCGCGTATTCCCGTAACGATCGTCCAAAGCGAAAACGATGAGTTTATCAAGCCGGAACACGCCGAGTATCTTGCCCAGACTATCCCCGGCGCGAAGCTGAAGATCCTTCCCGGCGTGAGCCACTTTGCTCCGCTACAGAGACCGGACCTGTTCAACGGCGAACTTCTTGCCTTTCTCAGTGACCTGGAGGCCCAGGAGTGAGATCCGGCAGACGGGACAGCTTTTCCGGGTTAGTAACGAAGTAGATCGCCTGTATTTGCCCTTCGACGACATCCAATGTGAACGCGGAGAAGGGCTTGCCATCGAGATAGAGCACGATACCGGGCTCGCCGTTCAACTGCATGAACTGCGGGACGAGGTTCTGCGGAGCGAACTTTCTCGACCCGCCCACTATGGCGCGGGCGATGTTGTCTGCGCCATGGATCAGGTTCGGCACGGCAATCGCCTTGCCGCCTCCGTCGGCGTGAAGCACAGCGTCATGGGCCAGCAGGCCGACCAATCCGTCGAGGTCGCCGCTGCTGGTGGCCTGAAGAAACCGTTCAAGCAAGTCGGTCTGCTTTCGCTCAGAAGCCTTGAAACGCGGGCGCATCTCGCTGATATGCTGGCGAGCGCGCCGCAATATTTGACGGCAGTTGGCTTCGTTCTGCCCGACGATGGTTGCGACTTCGGAATACTCGTACTCGAAGACCTCACGCAGAAGGAATACCGCGCGCTCGACGGGCGTCAGCCTCTCAAGCAATACCAGGAACGCCATTGAAAGCGATTCATCGATCTTGATAATGCTCATTGGGTCGCTCACCGGATCGGTGGCGAGCGGTTCCGGCAGCCACTGGCCTATATAGACCTCACGCTGCGCCCGCGCCGACTGCATTTGATTGATACACAGGCGGCTGATGATGGTGACCAGGAACGCCCTTGGCGAACGAATGTCTTCGCCGGGCGCTTGCTGCCAGCGGATGAACGTCTCCTGCAGCATATCCTCCGCATCGGCCACACTCCCCAGCATGCGGTAAGCGATCGAAAACAGCAGGCTGCGATACTGGTCGAACTCCGCCAGCCTGATTGCCAGGTCCGGATCATTTGCCCGCTCTCTCCTTGAAGGTCCGGCATCGTTCTTTTTCCGCATTCGTTTGCCCCTCAGTTGCATTCACAAAAATACCGGTTACAATAGGCAAGAACTGCATGCGCGGGGAGGATACCTATAATGAAACCGCCTTTTACCTTAAGACCGGCTGCCCACGCGCGATGTGACAGGTCGGCGCGAACTGTTGAAGAATTTTACAACTTCCTGCCATAAGATCCTGTGCGGATCTCTCGATACGTCAGTTGTGGCCATCCTGATCGCGTCCATCAAAACAGACGGCCGTATTAAACAAACATGTAGCGCCTTTCTTGGGTACATTCTTTGAGTAGATGCGCCATTGCTTTCTCTCCATTCGGCGCGTCACTTTCAAGAATTAATCCGTCAACCCAGGTATCCATGAACCTCAATCTATCGTCATCCGGCCGCCTCAGCGTCTCCGTGACTGCGAGATCGCGCCGCAACCTCTTCTCTCGCAATCTCTGGGCAGGCGCTGTGGCTCTCATGTTTCTTACAGCATCCTCGGCGCATGCCGCGCCGGACGATCTTGTTCCTCGGTCTTCAGGTTTCTACGACGCGCTTGCTATTCTGGCAACGGATCATTACCTGGCTCCAGGCTCTCCCGATGCGGTGGATCTTTTGTCGCCGTCGTCGCCCCTTCGAACACGCGCCGAGTTTGCAATACTCGTCAACGGCGTAACGGGATCCGTTGATGATGTGCGCGCCCGGGCGGCTCTCGGCTTCCTGCGCAGCGGTCTTGCCGGCGATATCGGTTCCGGTCCGGACACGCAGCGGATAAGCAAACCCGATCTTGCCCCTTCGGCTCTGGCAGTCACTGGGAATGTGATTGCAGAGGCCGGAGAGCGTCGTGAGGGTTCTCATGACACCATTACAGATCTCTATGGCGAGGGGCGCGCCCTCGGTGCAGATGGCCGTTTCTCCTATACGGCGAGCGTGAGCAACTCCGGAAGGTTATGGCGTGACCACCAGGCATATGCGACATCGGCTCCCGGACAGGATCATGGCGACCGGCCGGATGCCCTCAATGGGCTTCAAGAAGGATACGTCAGCTATCTCGGGCGGCACGATCTGCGTATCACAACGGGATGGCTGCAGGAGCGATGGGGCAGCGGTTACCGTGGCAATATGCTGATAAACGATAACACGCCGCCGCGTCCAACCGTGCAGGTTGAATTCCCGTTTTCTCTTGGGGCGAAGTTCGGCCGGAACAATCACTTCTTGCAATACCAGCAGGTTTACAGCAACGCCGGACATACTGTGACCATGGGGGCTCGGCGAATTGAGCATCCAATCGGAGATAGGGTCGACTTGAGCATTGAGGAAGCCTACGTCGCAAAACGACTGCGAAATCCGTCTGCGCTGATCCTGCCTTTCTACGCTTATCAGAAGGTCTCTATCCACGAGAAGAACAATCCCAACGCGGAGCCGGCTGAGTTCAATTACACGGCAAACCTCGGTCTCACGGTCAGGCCTCAGTCGTCTGATCCCTTCCAGCGTTTCTATCTCCAATTTGCCCTCGACGATCTGCAGGCCCCGAAGGGACTTGGTGCAGGGAATAGAACACCGCGCAAGATCGGCTATCTCATCGGCGCTGCCGGCCGCCTGAAGTCCACAGGCACAGATGGCGTTATCGAATATATGCATGCGGATGTGAACACTTATACTAAGAATCAGCCTGGTGTCGAATCTCTGGGCTGGTTTTATGATGGACTTCCTCTTGGGCATCCGGCAGGGCCTGACGGTAACGAGATTTTCGCGCGACTGGGCCAGAAGCTCGGCTCCCGCACCTATCTCTCTGTGGAAGCTCGCAGACGGACGCGTGTGTCGGATGCATTCCCGTCTCCGGAATTGCGTTCCGTCGACGCTGCGGTTACATACCATTTAAATTCGACATCGTCGGTCGGTCTGCGTTATTTCGACTTTTCCGAAGATCCGGTGATCGCTTCCGGAGTGGATCCATTCTTCCCCGGCGGCGACAATTACGGCTCTCGAATTCGCCGTAAAGTCGCCGCCGTGGATTACCAGATCTTCTTTTAAGCGGCTATCCATGGCGGCGCCATTACCTGAGGCGTAATGGAAAGACCTCGCGCGAGTGTGCTAAAGTGGAGGCATGTTAGAAACTGTATCTCGCCAGCCGATTGGAAATCTTCTTCGTGAATGGCGGACACGCCGCCGTCTCAGTCAGTTCGACCTGGCTTTCGAGGCCGATATCTCGACCAGGCACTTGAGCTTTATGGAGACGGGGAGATCGACGCCGAGCCGCGAGATGCTCTTGCGCTTATCCGAGCCGCTGGAAATCCCGCTGCGGGAGCGCAACGTGCTGCTGATGGCCGCGGGATATGCGCCCGTATTTCCGGAACGCCCGCTGGACGACCCCGCGCTCGATGCAGCTCATAAAGCGGTCGGCCTGGTTCTTACCGGACACGAGCCGTATCCTGCCCTCGCCATAGACCGGCGCTGGAATCTGGTGGCGGCCAACCGCGCTCTTGCGCCGCTGCTTGAGGGGATCGATGCGGAATTGCTGCGGCCGCCGGTGAACGTGCTTCGTCTGAGCCTGCATCCTGAAGGGCTTGCGCCAAAGATCGCAAACTTCGGCGAATGGCGGGCGCATCTGTTCTTAAGGCTGCGCCAGCAGATACACGCCACGGCAGATCCTTTTCTAGAGGAGTTGATGCGGGAGTTGAATGACTACCCCGCGCCACCGGGTGAGGATGCGCCGGCCGAGCCGGAATATGGAGGCGTCGTCGTACCTCTGCGGCTGATCACGAAGGCCGGCGTGCTTTCGTTTTTCAGCACGACGACGATCTTCGGAACGCCTGTGGACATTACGCTCTCCGAGCTTGCTGTCGAATCGCTATTCCCTGCCGATACAGATACGGCGGAAAAGCTGCGGGAGATGTTTGCCGAATATTTAGCCTCCCAGGCTGAATAGGGGATTGAAGTCGCAGGACTCCGTGCCTGCCATCTCATGATGGATGTAGATTGTGGGAGCAGGCTTCGATGCCTGCTCTCCTAGATTCACATGACCTACGCCGCGAGGCTGAATCGGCGTTCGGGGCGCATCGCTTTCGCGAACATAGCGACGCACTGCGGATCCCATTGTGTACCGGCTCCGGCTTCCAGGATTGAGAGCGCCTTGTCCCGATGCATTCCTTCTCGATATGGCCTGTCTGTCGTCATGGCGCTATAGGCATCCGCGACGGCCATGAGGCGGGCGATGAGCGGAATTTCCTTGCCGCGCAGCCGTGACGGATAACCCTGTCCGTCCCATCGTTCATGGTGATGCTTTACGGCATCGAGTGTGTCGATCAATTCCGGCACTGCCCCTACGATCGCCGCGCCCATCTGCGGATGCTGCATGACGACTTCATATTCTTCGTCGGTGAGTTTTCCCGGCTTTCGAAGAATATTGTCCGGCACCCCGATCTTGCCCACATCGTGGAGCAGGGCCGCGATTGCAACGGTGCGGCGTGTTCGAGCGTCAAGCCCCAAACTGTCGGCAATCATGAGGCTGTATAGCATGACATCCTCGGAATGCCTGCGGGTGTACCGGTCCTTATTGTCCACGGCCGTTACAAGGGCGTCCAGCATTGTAAAGCCTTCAACGCCGTTCATGGAAAGCCGCAAGTGATCTGCTTCATTCTCGATTTGACCGCCCGTCTTCGCGCGCCGCAGGCGGCCGTCCGCCAGACGAAGCGCGTCGTGCCGCTCCATACTTGTGCATGTTAGAAGGGCTGCTCCAACGGAAACGGTAATGGGAACTCGCAATCCTTCGGCCAGATGCTGATATATCAGTGAACTTAAATCCGAGCGCATCTGCGCCTCGATTTCGGATGCTGTGGCGCGCGAAACACAAGGCAGAATTACGGCAAACTCGTCACCGCCGAAGCGGGATATCGTGTCACATGGACGGCATACCTGCTGGAGCCGCCGCGCAACCATTTGAAGAACGCAATCTCCGACGATATGTCCATAGACATCATTGAAGAACTCAAACCCGTCGATATCGAGCATGACGATAGCCAGCGATGTTCCGTTGTCTCGCGCACACTGAGCTTCATGCTCCAGGCGGTGCTGAAAGGCGCGATGATTCAAGAGGCCCGTCAACGGATCGCGATCCGCTTGATCTTGAGCATCGCGTAAAGCGCGTTCGCGCAGGGCATCTATCGTCTTTCTCTCCGAGATATCCTCAACAAATCCTTCATACCAGCATAGTTTGCCGTCATCATCCGTCACGGATCGCGCGCTTTCAGATATCCAGATCCGGCTTCCATCGCGGCGATAGACCTCCGATTCGAATGCGACCACGCTGCCTTTTTCCTGCATCAGGGCCTGAAATGTGCTCCGGCGCTCCGGCTGCACATACAGCTGATGCTCAAGGTCCGTTAGTTCTTCGATCATTTGGTCGGGTGAATCGTAACCATATATGCGAGCCAGCGCCGGGTTTACTTTGCGATATCGGCCTTCCAGAGTCGTTTGGAAGATCCCTTCCGCCGCGTTCAAGAATAGCGAGCGGTAACCCTCCTCACTGCGCCGGAGGGCTTCTTGCGATTGGGAGTTCTCTGCCAGAAGCGAAGCCTGCAGCGCCAACTGATGCTGCATTTCAATACGCCCCATCACCTGGCGCGCGAGCATTTCCAGCAGGGCTGCTTCCTGTGATAGGAGCTGCCTTGGCTTGCGGTCCATAACACAGATCGAGCCGACGGCCAGACCATCCGTGGTCACCAGCGGCGCCCCTGCATAAAACCGGACCTCAAGGTCGCCTGTTACGAGGGGATTGCCGGCAAAGCGCTCATCCTCCGCCGTATCCGGAACGATGAGCGGCTCAGGGCGGAGGATCGTGTGAGCGCAGAATGCGGCATGGCGCGGTATTTCGCGCACATTCGATCCGAGAATCGATTTAAACCATTGCCTCTCTTCATCTATGAGGCTAATTCCGGCTATCGGCGCTCCAAAGAGCTGAGCGGCCATGTGGGTGATGTCGTCGAAATGAGACTCAGGCGGCGTATCCAGAATCCGGCTCTGTCTCAGCCACTCGATCCGGGCACTGTCGTTCTCGGGGGTTGGGGCAGTCATGGTAGATCATATTTCCGTCGGTAATTCTTGATAAGGCGCTTAATGCGGTATTCGTCCTGTGCAACTGCTGCACGCTGACGGTATGTTCGCTCGCCTGATACTTATCTGTACCATATCTTGCCCAATAGCTTCTATACGGATAGTGAAAACGCTTGTTTGAATCTATTCAACACATTACTGCGTCAAATATGACTCTGTGGTTCCATCAATACGTAGCTGCGATTGCCCCATGATACTCGCAGATTGCCGGCCGCATCATAGATATCGCGCTTCAAGACTTCTACCTGGTTATATTGGCGTGAGTCAGGACCTGGAGTCATTCGTGATGTAACACTGAGAGAGAGATTCTCAGTCTGCTGAACTTCTCCTTTGCCGTTCTTATATGCGATTCGGTAGTCGGCTTGACCTGTGGTGTTGGAATCCAGATTATTGTCGGGGATGCAGGCGTCACTGAGAGTCTTTGCCAGATTCGCCGGAGCCGGAGTGGTTGTAAATGCTTCGTCGAAGTGTGCAATCGTTATCGGCTCTGATTTTACGGTCTTTCCACCTGTCGTTGTGCTGGTAACGACGGCCATTCCGGGCGTGAAATTAATGTCATATGTCGCTGTGAATGTAGGGTTGATAGGATAGTCCGGTATCCCGACGACCTTGACCTGACTATCGCCTTGAACCTCGATGCCGCCATGTACGGGCTTGCCTTCCCACAATATCCTGCCTGCGCTGCCGGGAGTAGTGCCGGCTAGTTTGATGAAGGCATAATCACCCGCCGGTTTGCCAAATCCGTCACGGTGCTCTACCCGATACGTAAATTGCCTATTGCCTCCGAAAAACCATTCCGACACCGCGACGTTATTCTGGAACCCGCTATTCTCGCGCCATATTGAACTCTTATCCGGGGCAATGAAAGGGCGGTTGGGATCCTGGGGATTCGCCACGGATCCTGACCATATCATCTCCCCGTTCCGGCTTATGATGGTAGCATTCATTTTCCTATCAACCGACATAACAAAGTCGGTTGATGCGGCTTGGGGAAATGTCTGTGCCCAGAGGGTCGCTCCTGTTTCATCTACGATGGAAGTCTGTCCATCCATGGAACGGATTGTCAGCTTGATGTGCGGCCGGTATGGAGCGGACCAGACTGCCGGATTGCTCGCCCTATCGAAGTCATTGATAAGACGGAGTTTTTCGCCGTCAACCGTCAATTTTCTGTCGATTTCAAATAGATTGATCTCCGTTGGCTTGAAGTACTTGAAGGTTTTGGAAGATGTGGACGCTGCAGCGATATGCTGCGTATTCTGAGATGCGGTGCGTCTCGCGAAGACAATACTGCTGGTTCCTACAATTGCCGCAAGAACGACCGCCGTGGTGGCCTTCAGTGATTGGATTGACATGGATCTCGTGGCTCCTTGGACTATCGATTGAAGCGTGGTCCCATGTGTATGGGACGGCGCGTTGGAGATGTCCCTGAAGAGGGGGAGCCTTTGGCTAAGCAGATGAACTGGATCCAGAGCCGTGTGCGCAACTTGTGCCGGCGATATTCCTGGCATTGTCTCGCCTGTCTTGTCCAGGAGAACGGCGATTATAACTGTGACTGAAAGTTCAGCGCCACGGCGGGCTAGAATCGCCCGCAACTTCTCTGTTGCCCGCAGAATCCGCATTTGTGCTGCTTTAGAGGTTATCGCAAGAGCTTGCCCTATTTCATCAATGCTCAAATCGCGAAAGTAACGAAGGAAAATTACTTCGCGCTCGCGATTGCTGAGAGCAGCAAGAGCATCATTTAGTTCCGGTTCGATAAGTTTCCATGCATCGGCATCCGAATAGCTGATTTGGCGTTTCATCTCGTCAACAACTCTCTTCTCGCGAATGCGGCGGCGTTTTTCTCCGCGGCGAGCATTGTTCGCCGCATAACGGGTTACAGTAAAGAGCCATGCTGCCAGAGGAATGCTTTCGGGAAGGCGAGCCGCTTTTTGGGCAAGGATTATGAACACGGCCTGAGTAACATCCTCCGCCATAGTGACGTCGCTGGTTTCTCGACGCGCCACGGCATACACCATCTTAATATGACGCTCAACGATCGCAGACATGGATGCTTCGGATTTCTCAACCACATACCGCCGAAGCAGCTCACGATCCTCCATTGGGTTATCTCCTAACATACAGGTGTCCGGCGACGGCATAAATACCACGCAGTAGTGAAAATTATTTTCGCGTCGTTGATTGGCGGTTTTAGACTGAGGTGATCTCTCCGGCATCGGCCCATTCCAGGACTTGTTTCGCATGACGGCGCAGGCACTCACGCAGTTCGGGAGGATTTCGCACTTCGATGGCGCATCCCATACTTGCCAGCAGGCGCGCGAGCCAGTCCGGCTGATCGGTATATCCGCGCAACAGAACTCCACGGCCTTCGATCTCTTCGAGGATCGCCGTCTCGGCCGATATATGCCACCGCGCCTTCTGAGGAGTTGTGTCTACCACGACTTCAAAGGAGATGCTGCGTGGGATGCTTCCCAGTGCATTCAGCACTGCCGCGAGCACATCGAACCCGGCCGGTCGTTCGAATGTCTCATCAAGAGGGGATACATCGGTTACCCGATCCAGGCGGAATAGTCGCATATCGCCGCGCAGGTGGCAATGTCCGGTTGCATACCAGCGGCCGCGCCGGCATGCCAGACCGTAAGGATCGAATTTTCGGTTCGACTCTTCGCCGTCGGTTTTGCGATATTTGAGAGCGACGCGTCTATGTTCGCGGGCAGCCGTGCTGAGCGTGAGAACGACATCGGTGGTGGGGCCGCTGTCGGGGCGCACGCTCATATCCCAGACCAGCGTCTCTTCCACCGCGCGCACTTTCTTGCGCAACGGCTCCGGCAAGACGCGCTCCACCTTGGCAAGCGCCCCCTCAACTCCGGGAGCATGCGCTGCCAGACCAAGGCGGCGGGCGGCGAGCAATCCCAGCGTCAGAGCCAGCGCTTCATCTTCGCTCAACATCAGAGGCGGCAGCTTGAAACCGGGCATCAGTCGATAGCCGCCGAAGCGGCCGCGATCGGCTGTTACGGGAATGCCCAGTTCCTCAAGCATGGCGATATAGCGCCTGGCTGTGCGGACATCGACTTCCAGCCGGCGGGCAATCTCTGCGCCGGTGATTGTTTGGTGTGACTGTAGAAGCTCGAGTACAGTCAATACGCGCGTTGTCGGATAGTACATAAGAAGTATTCCAGGCTTTTTGCGATGGTGTTTTAATCAGGGCTGATTATGACCTGTATGACCGCCAAACTAAATATGTAAGTCAATCGGCGGTGGAAAATCTTCTGACAATTCACCCTGCCGTCAATTGTCTCAGTCACAATTTAGAAGGAGCTCACAAAATGTCGAACACCGTACAGGATTTCCTTGCCGCCTCAATCCAGAAAACCGCACTGGATGTTACTGCAGCGCTGCTGCGGCTTCCCGTGGACCGGCGAGTGTGGGCGCCGGCTGAAACATCGCGAACGGCAATGGATATATTTGCCGAGTGCGCTATGAATAACGGGATCACGGCCAATGTTATCGAAGCCCGCAAGTGGGTGGGGGAGCCGTTCGAAGTATACTTGCAGAAGAAAGTCGACCTTGCCGCGCAGGGTCTTGAAACGATCGAAGCGCAGCTGAGGGAAAACACGGATCGTCTCATTGCTGTGATCAAGTCCGTTCCCGACGATGCGCTGGAAGTAACCATAGAAACGCCCTACGGCGCCGGGCCGCTTCGTGATATCATGGCTTACCCGTACTGGAATATGGCGTATCATGAAGGCCAGATCAACTACATCGCGTCGATGCTGGCGTTGATTTAGGAGAGGTTGCTGCCCAATGATTGACATTTCGCCCCAGGAACTCCTCGACCTTCGGCTGCAAAACCAGCGGATTTCCCAAAGCTATTTTCGGGCAGCGGGCGACGTCATCTCCTGGCTTGGAGCGGCTCAGGCACAGGACTTCCTGGGGGCGAAATGGTCATTGGGGCTTCGGATACCAGGCGCTAAGGATGCTGACATTGAGGCGGCTATCGCGGACAGAAGTATCGTTCGCACCACTCTGCAGCGGGGCACGTTGCACTTTACCGCCGCATGTGATGTGAGATGGATGCTGAAGCTGGCCGCTCCGCGTGTGCTCGCCAAGCTTGCCGGATCCGGCCGTTCGCTCGGACTGGACGCAGCCGTTCTGGCACGGAGCCGGGATATCCTCTTGCGTGAGCTTACTGGCGGGAGGTCGCTTACGCGGAAGGAAGTGCAGAGCGCATGGGAGAGCAATGGGATCGAGGCATCAGGGCAACGGGGCAGTCATTTGTTCTACCATGCCGCGCTTGATGGCTTGATCTGCCATGGATGCCGCCGCGGTAATGAGTTCTGTTTCGTGCTGCTCGATGAATGGGTGACCCGGCATCGCAGCCTCGAAGGCGATGAGGCCGTAGCCGAACTGGCGAAACGTTACTTTGCCAGCCATGGTCCTGCCACAGTGCAGGATTTTGCATGGTGGTCCGGGCAGACGCTGAGCGCCGCAAGAGGCGGACTTGAAGCGGTAAAAGACAATCTGTCGGCGGTTAAGCTGAACAACGAGACTTACTGGATTCCGCAGCCTCAACCGAATAGTTCAGGAGAGAGGGCAAGAGCTTATCTTCTTCCCGGCTTCGACGAATACATGCTGGGTTACATGGACCGCACCGCGGCGATCCCGGCCGAACAGATCAAGGCTCTGACACCGGAAAACGGTGTGTTCGCCGCCCTTGTCGTTGTCGACGGTCACGTTGCCGGAACCTGGAAGCGAGCGTTCGGCAAAAATTCTGTGGCTGTCTCTATAAGCTCCTTTAGATCACTCACCAGTGATCAACACGATGCCGTCATGGCTGCCGTCGCACGATACGGCAGCTTTCTGGATGTACCTATTACCTACTGATTGTATGGTTATTGCCGCATCGATAGGATCTGCCTAAATTGCGATAGATCACAACGAAATACACACTGTTATGCGCTCAAGTTGGCTGCGGAATCCAATCGGCGTCATCCAGGCTTGTACGTGCAAGTAGCCGCTTGAATCCGGTGTTAACTGGCGTTTGGTAAGCGGCTGTCGACTTCCAAGTTCCGGTCTCCGGCCGGGCTGCGGTACTGCTGCGGAATGGTTGCGCCGGTAAATTGGCAGCGGCTGATCGTCCATTGCGCTCCATTCCTGTTCCAGCTGAGCCTGCCATTCCGGTTCCGCGTGCCGGCTGTTCGAATTGCCGATAGGCGCTATCCGCCATGCGTACATCAAAGCAAATAGTGGAAGCAGTAAGATTAAAAACCAAAACTTTGGTCGTTTGTGTTTCATGGTTTTTTAGTAACATCCAGAGCGAAATGGTTGCGTTGCGCTTCAATAATTCTTCGATGCTTATTGGCGCTTCACAGACTACGATCTTTAACGGTAATACTGTCGGATGGTTCTGCATTAGGAACCACTAATTCTAGGCTCTTTTCACTCTCTACGATAAGCAGACAGGCATTGTTCCTGATTGCATACTTAGCCTCCTTGTTTATCACGCGGTATGTGAGATACTGTGATTGACCTGCGAGGGAAGACTCTCCTTCAAAAAATTAATGCCGCTTCCGGTAATCCGGAGCGGCATTGTTTTGTGGGGCAAGCGGGGTGGATTATGCTTCACCATCGCCGCCCAGGTACCCTAACTGAAATCCATCGACAGAGCTGATTTTGCCGCGCCAGTATGCCCCACGCTTTGTCGTAGGGATGGCAAAACCCGGCGCCGCGCCGAAGAAGCGGGCATTCTCCAGGTGAATGAACTTTGGGATGGGACGCGGCTCGCTGCTGCGCTTGGCAGGAGCATCTGTATCTTCGAGGGCGTATGCTTCCGTGGCGATCTTCCGGAATATGTCTCCGGCGCGCCGCTGGGCAGGCGGCAGGTTGGAATGCCCTGCCAGACTATCCCAGATATTGCCAAGGTCTTCGTAAAACGCTTTGCCGCTTACCAGGACACCGGTAATTACCGTGCCGCCGACAAACAGCGTGATTGCGAACTTGATCCCCGACGTCGTAGCGTTCTCGACAAACGTCGTCAAGAGCTCATCCTGATCGTCCGGTACGACTTGCGGGACGATGCTTCGCGGATCTTGGGACATAGTGCGATCCTCCTCTTACAGAGGATCAGATACGCCGCGCCGGCAAAAGTTTCATGCCTGTGCAGTCGCAATATTGCGGCTCACAAGCCGCCGGCGACATTGCCGGCCACTGTATTGAGTTTCGACCGTGGCGTAAGCGACTGTTCCAGACCCGACGCCGCTTTTTGAACCATTTGAACTGCCTCGGCATTGCGAGACATGACATACAGGTCGGCCACGATTAACGATATCGCCCACGCAAACGAGACTGTACGTCGTTTTCGAGCGCGCGCCTGACCCACAGGACAATCCGCCGTCATCACAGTGCCGTCCCAGCGCCGTCGGAAGCGGACACACATTTCCCCTTCGTTCCTGGCAATCAGGGCCAACCCGTCTGCCTCGGTCATCCCTGTAAGATTGTAGACCATCTTGCTGCAGCTCTTGCAGAACCGCTGCTGATTGCCGCCTTCCATGCCCTCCCACGATTCGCCGCAGGGAGATGCGATCTTGATTTGGTTGAGGTTAATCATAAATCTTCCCATTCATGCCAGGTCGCTACACATCGGATTATTCCTCATTATACATTGTCCGCAACCAATAAAATAGAGGCTGCCGCATTTCATCGCCGTTTCATGCACCCCTGTTAGGATTGTTCAGATGAGGCCGCATGGGGCACCTTTCGGCGCTTAAATTGAAAGCTTATTCAAGGATAAGGAAACACCGATGAAACCGTCAACGAAATTAATGGTCCTGGCTCCGCTTGCATTGCTTGCCATGGGAGCCGTCGCGGGGAAGGCCCAGCGAGAGGCATCAGGAACCAGGGTGCCGGTCGTATTCTCGGGCGGCCATGAGACGGATCGCCGGGACCATGGCCGCCCGGTTGTTCTTGTTGCGGGAGCGCTCGGCGTGCCGCCGCAAGTGTTCCGGGACGCCTTCAGCCACGTTCGCCCCGCGCCGGCCGGAATGGCACCCGAGCCGGGACAGGTGCATGACAATAAACGTGCATTGCTTGACGCGCTCGGCCCTTATGGCGTGACAAATGAGAGGCTCGATGAGGTTTCTGACCACTATCGATACGTTCGCAGCCGCGGCGAGCTATGGCCCGTGGAAGAGGCGACGGCCTATGCGCTGGTCAAAGATGGGAAGATAACGAAATTTGTGGTGACAAACGGCGGCTCAGGCTATACCTCTTCGCCTACCATCACCGTGCCGTCGATACCGGGAGCCGCAGGCAAAGCAAAGCTCTCATTCAGCGAGGATTTCGATAAGAACGGAGCGGTTGCATCGATTGCGGTGGCAACCACGGCGAAAGAAAATCAGAACTTGGAGACGCCGTGACACGATGCGCTCAAAAGTGCTGGATGCGGCTGCAATGTTTATCGCTCTCCAAAGGGTGTACAATGGGAACACATTGTGCTAAAATGATTTTGGAGAGAAAACCATGTCAAAGCAGCCAGCGGAAAAATCAGAAGTGCGCCTGTCGATCCGCGCCAATGCAAGCCAGAAAACACTGCTTGCGCGGGCTGCGAGCGCCAGTCACATGAATGTCAGTCAGTTTGTGCTGGGCGCTTCCTTGCGGGAAGCCGAGAATATTATTGATGCGGATACGCGGATCGTAGTTTCTCCCGATGACTACGAATGGCTGGTGAAGCTCATGGATGAAGCTGCTCCTGCTCCGCGTTTACGTGAAGCATTCCGTCAAAAAACGGTATGGGATGTCTGAATTTTCATTTCCCGTCCCCATAACCGCCGAGCACGACACTTCGGACTTCGACTGCGGCAAGCTGCCTCTCAACGAGTTTCTACAACATCACGCGCTGGATAAACAAAACGCCCGCCTCTCACGCACCTACGTTGTTTCGCGAAATAGCGCCATCGTAGCCTAATATACGCTGGCGCATGTATCGGTCACTCAGGACGAGACGCCCAAAAAGTTCGGTCGCGGCATGCCCAACGCGATCCCTGCCATGCTTATGGCACGGCTGGCAGTTGATCTCACGGCCCAGGGCAGCGGACTGGGACGCTCCTTATTGGTCAATGCAATCGAACGTACCTGGGCCGTTATGGAAAACGGCCCCGCACCAGTGCGCTTGTTTGTCGTTGATGCAAAGGACAAGCAAGCAAAGACTTTTTACGAGCGTTTTAACATGATCCCTTCGCCGCACAACCCTATGCGGCTCTTCTTATCCTACAAGACCCTCGCTGCGATTATTAACGACACAGTTGTGTAGGTCACATCCCATTCGCGATTTTCACCGATCATGCTGATAGCTACACGATGTTGGCAAAGCGCTCGACAACCATTTCAATCTTGGCGCTTTCGACGTATTCATGGGCGACGGTATAGTCCTGGTTTGTGTATTCGGAAATAATGTTCTGCCAGAATCGCTGCGCCGGCGTATTCTCCAGCAGTTGGCGAACCTGCCAGTTGCCTCGAAAGCTGTCGAAGAGGAAGAATGCCACATACTTGCCGACGCCTTTTCTCCTAAACTTGCGCAAGACAAAGAACTGGCCGATATCGTAAAGCGGCGGATCCCCTGTGCTCAAGCGAACGACCAGCGCAAAGCCTGCCAGTTCACCATCCACCCTGAGCAGGTAGACATGGTGATTAGGGTTCTCCCAGGAGGACTCAAGGCCCATCTCACCAATGATTCAATTGTCTGAACAAGGCCATCCTGTTTGTTCGCTAAAATCGTAAATGTAGTATCGTGAAAGGTTAGTGATGGTCGGCGCATCCGCGATGGTAGCGTCATTAACCGTTATGTGAAATTCGCCCATTTGTATCTCGGATGAGTTTTCTGATGCGGCAGGCATTTAGGGCATTCAGATGAAGATCGTCAGGGCTTGGAGACGCCATGATTCGGGGCTTTTGGCATTATTGCAGACGGCGGCGGCGCTGTTGGAGCGCCCATTGTCCGATTCACGAAAATGGACGACTTCGTTCTTTCGACGAATTGAACGGCTGTCGCATTGCGAGATAGGATGTATGAGCCGGATGCCGCCAGCGCCACCGCCCACGCGAACGATACTGTTCGCCGTTTTCGCGCGCGCGCCTGGCCGACGGGGCAGTCCGATGTGATAATGGTGCCGTCTTTACGCCGCCGGAAACGAACGCAGAGATGCCCTTCTTTCTCGGCTAACAGGGCCAGGCCTTCCGCTTCGGTCATGCTCGACAGGTTATAGACGCTTTTTTGACAGACTTTACAATGGCGCTGCCGCTCGTCGCCTTCCATCGCTGCCCATGACTCTCCGCAGGGTGAGGCGATCGTGATTTGATTGAGAGATATCACGCTGATCTCCGCGTTCGGCCGCTTGGTTGTAGATTATTGCTCATTATACAGTGGGATACATCAGGAGGCAGCATCCTTCATTGGTGTTCGGCGTATGGCTTATTGATAGCATACGAGAGAATATGCCAAAATGGCTCCATGAAATTCCGTTATATCGGTCTTGCGATTGCCAGTGTTGGCGTAGTCTTCGTATTGGTATGGCTCACAAAGATCAAACTGAACAGCGCCGAAGTGTCAGGCGCCACAACTCAGACGTCCACTGCCAACAACAGCCCGGCCGTTACACCGCCTCTGACTCCGTCGCCACCTTCGCCCGCTCCTGCGCCTCTTGCTCTGCCGCCACCCAGTGAAATCCCCAAGCATGCGGGACTGAGTGTTACCCGTCAGAAGTTTATTAGCAGCGTGAAGGCAAACTCGCGGATCGAAGATGTTGCGTTCAAATACGGCCTGCCCGAAAAAACGGTCGGTGATGACGCCGCCATTTGGAAGTGCGTCGACGGTGAGGTAATCGTAAAGGCTTACAACCATCCTGGACAGGTCATGCAGAACGATGGATCGTGGAAGTCCATTGACGACTACCGCATCAAGACCGTCTCAAACTATCCGTAAGGTTTGGAACCGCTAAGTAAGACCTCGAAGAAGGGGCAAGTCAGCATTTTGGTCCGATGTTGTGAATCACTTTGAGATCTCATCCCAAAAGAACCCCGAATTTCTCGACACGATCACGAATCACTGAGAATCGAGTGGAGTTCCTGCCCAAAATATCGGTCTTAAGACACGCAATAAATTTGGGAACCCAATGAATCTGAGCTGCTTGGAGTGGCTATCGGTTGGGGGAAGATGATCGTCGGTAAGTTTGATTGGCTGCCGGCTCTTGTATAAAGAACCGGCGGCGTGTGAAGAAAATGGCGGAAGGCAGAGGATTCGAACCCCACTCTCATGAAGAGCGCAATCTTTAGCAGGGATGCCGTCAAGCCCGTTGACGATTACCTTCCGTGTATGGTATGCCGCAATATAGCATGTTATAAACTCGCGGAGAGCGGACGACTCGAACGCCAGCGTCAATAGACGCCACGCTGCTTTCCAAGCAGCTTCCTCACCTTGAGGATTCACTCTCCAAACGGAGGACGGACGATTCGAACGTCAGCGCTTTCACGCCACACTGCTTTCAAAACAGGTTCTCCGCCTTGGAGATTCGTCCTCCAAAATACTTTAGATCTGGTGCTCTCGGCAGGACTCGAACCTGCGATAACCTCTTTGTAAGAGAGGCGTCCTAGCCGCTAGACGACGAGAGCATGGCGCTGCCGGTAGGATTCGAACCTACAACCCGCGGTTTCGAAGACCGTCGCGCGTTCCATCGCGCCGCAGCAGCATATATATAAATGTACAGATTTTCAGTACATTCTATTTCGATAGCTGGCGCTGCCGGTAGGATTCGAACCCACACCCTGCGGTTTAGAAGACCGTCGCACGATCCGTCGCGCTGCGGCAGCACATTTATAAGATACAGCCGGCAAACGCGGCATTGCGCTATTAACCTATCTCGTTTTATCCCGATTTTGGCGCTGCCGGTAGGACTCGAACCTACAGCCTGCGGTTTAGGACACCGTTGCGCGATCCGTCGCGCCGCGGCAGCGTATATAGAGGAAGGCGGACGACTCGAACGCCAGTCCTGAAGGACCGACCTGTTTTCGAAGCAGGCTCCACGCCCTGGTGGATTCACCTTCCATACCTTACGTAAGCGTTACGTATCAGGTGCGGCAAGTTAAAATTGGCGCTCGGGACAGGATTCGAACCTGTGACTTCTACCTTCGCAGAGTAGCGCTCTATTCCGCTGAGCTACCCGAGCATATTTATCGCTTGCTCACGTGAGCCGAGCATATTTGGCGCAGCCAGCGGGGATTGAACCCGCGGTCTCCTCTTCGACAGAGAGGGATGTTAACCACTACACCATGGCTGCATATCTTTGGTGGGCTAATTGCCCACCTTATTCAATTTTGATTCGGCCGACGGGATTTGAACCCGTGCTCTCCTCCCTTTTTGGAGGCGTGTTAACCACTCCACTACAGCCGCCTGTTTTTGACCCGTGATCCGTTGTATTTCAAAGTTGTGCGGCCGGCGGGATTTGAACCACACGTCACCTACTCCGAGGTATGCTTGACCAGGCTGCACCACAGCCGCACATTGCTGCCCACGCAAATCTATTGCCAGGCTATATTTGGCTCCTCCGCCAGGATTCGAACCTGGACGAACCGATTAACAGTCGGTTATGCTGCCGTTACATCATGGAGGAACATTGTTAAATTGGTTATTGTTAAATTAGTCGCGGTGGCGGGATTTGAACCCGCGATACACAGGTTATGAGCCTGCTGCCAAAACCTCTAGCTTCACCGCAATATCTGTTGTCTCTCGATCGACGGCATCCACAAAGTTGGTACTCCCGCCGGGGCTTGAACCCGGATCTTACGGTTATAAGCCGTGTGCATTAACCAGTTATGCAACGAGAGCGCATGCGCGTGTTGTCGTTTTAAGCTCATGCCGCCGAGGAGATTTGAACTCCTACTTATGGTGGTTTAAGCACCATGCCTCTACCGGTTGGGCTACGGCGGCGCTTATGCAAATGTACTATTGGTGCCGCCGGAGGGATTCGAACCCCCAACCTCCGCGTTCTAAGCGCGTTGCCTCTACCAGTTGGGCTACGGCGGCAAATCTGTATTTTTCGATGTGAGCCTGTGTATTTCAGCAGGCTCACATCTCTTCCTTATATATCGCTGGCTTTGCGGGTGTTTACATAGTCCCGGCTGCGCTCTCGGACAATACTTTCCGGGAGGCGCACGCCGACACCGGAAACCAGCCATCCCTTTTCCCGCCAGTTGTCATCGATCAGCTCGACGACCGAGCCAAGCAATGCCTTGCGATCCGGGATCCAGGCAACCTGGGTCCGGGTTCCTTTATTCAAGATGCACTGCGTCAAATAGCTAATTCGTACCGTCATGTTTGCGCCTCCTTTCTCAGCCTTCGTAAAATGGAGCGAAGTAGGGGACTCGAACCCCTGTTTTCAACTTGGCAAGCTGACGTCCTAACCGCTGGACGAACATCGCATAACTGTTTCAAGGCTTTAATTGACTTTGATCGTACAGAAATCAGACACTTCGAAGCTTGTCTGTATTCTCTGCTCTACATAAACTATATCGACGTTATCGCGCTATATGCTAAACACTTGTCTGTATATTTTTTGGAGCCCGAGATAGGAGTTGAACCCACAACCAGCCGTTTACAAAACGGATGCTCTGCCAATTGAGCTACACGGGCATATTGGTGGAAACGGCTGGAATCGAACCAGCGACGCCACCCTTTTCAAGGGTGCGTTCTACCTCTGAGCTACATCTCCGCATTATATAGATGTCAAGCGTTTTGCGTTGTATCGCCAAAGCGATCGATTATTTCTAACGATCTGATTTCGAAAAATTGGTCCCGGTCTCCCGGGACCCAAATAAAGAGAGAATGTACTGTCCACCGGCTACTATAGGCGCCGCACCTCCTGTCTCCGTTCGGTCCGGATGACGAATTACTTTTGATAACTTGTTACTTTTGATAACTGGCAGGCCAGGCAGGATTCGAACCCGCGCGGGTTATTCACCATTGGATTTGGAGACCAACACCTTCAACCACTTGGATACTGACCTATATATTTGTTATCGCAATAATATCCGTATATAATTTCGTCGCTGTAACATCTTAGAATGAGATTTTGGGGCGGCCGGCGGGATTTGAACCCGCGATCTTCTGAGCCACAGTCAGACGTTCTAACCTCTGAACCACGGCCGCCATATCTCAATCAATCCTTTTGTCAAATGGTAGGGGCGCCGGGAATCGAACCCGGGACTTCTGTTCCCAAAACAGGAGTTATCCCATTTCACTACGCCCCTATGTATGGCCCTCCCCAAGCCCTCCCCGAAGGAGAGGGAGTCAGATTTAGGAACGGCAATCGAAAACATTTCCTAAATCCGAAAGCCCCTCTCCCCTTCAAGACCCACTGGTGGGCGGGGAGGGGTTGGGGAGGGGACTCCCTCCTATACATCGTGGCTGTCCGTCAGGCCCTTGGCGAACAGGTATGGATCGCCGATGTACTTCAAGCAGACGCGTCCTACTTTGGGATCGGTTCGCTCCGTCGCCGGTTTCACCACGACGCCTTCGCGAATATGGTCGGCTCCCAGCGTCGTATTTCCCTCGGATAGTGTCTTCACGATTCCTATATCGAACGGTCCCTGGTACAGAACCGGAACTATCGCGACTCCATGCTCCTCGCAGATCTCCTCGAACACCGGCCAGTCGACATACTTGCCGTCGATCAGGAGGTCGAAGGCTCGGAAGCCGAGCTCACCGACTTTTCCGTAGTTCAGGTTCTGTACTTTGCTTCCAAAGATCTCACCGAACAGGACCACCTGGCGATGCTCGGTTGACAGTGAGCAGAGCAGCGCTTCCACTCCCGGAACGTTGATTGGCCCCCAGTAAATGCTGGCTGCCTTCTCGGCCGGGCAGGCCCGCCGCACCGACATCGATCCGGCCATCAACTCGCCCTCGATAATTCCGATGCGCGAGTTCGTACCGTGAATCTTCTCGGTAACGACAACCTCTTCGTCCACCTCAAGGACACCCGGAAAGTTCCGAAGGTTCTCGACATCCGTGTATTCCGGAAAGAGCGGATGTGCCGGAAGCGCATCGCCGGCATTGATCTTTACCGGTGGGATGTACTTCGTAATCCCATAATGCTCGGCGACATCGATACCCTCAGTCCAGGAAGCATCATCGCGCTCCACGATCACACCGAAGCTCGGCTCACCGCGCAGTTTGGCGCAGCGGACACGGCCATTCGAAAGGTACTTGGTAATGCCCCATCGATCCGAATGCTCGACCGGGATCATGGCATCGATTGGGATGTACGTCACCAGGTCGCCTGCCGAGTACCTGCCCTTCGGAACGATGCACTGCCATCCCTTGATGATGGCCAGCTCAAGCGCATCGGCGTTGCCGTGCGGCTGAACCGCATCAATTTTGCAGACTTCGACAATCAAGCTCGACATGGTCTTCGTACTCCCTCTCTAAAATCATTCCGTATGTTCAAAATGGTGGGCCGGGTGGGAGTTGAACCCACAAACCTCTCACGAGGAACGGTTTTACAGACCGCCGCAACAACCCGATAGTTGCCTCCGACCCATTAACCGGACAGCGAAGGAGGCACACTGTCCGGATTACGCGCCAACCCAGGGCGCGTAAACCTTGATCTATCGCCGCTTGCTTGTTCGCGGCATCGATTTATATTTCTTTCCGGCAATAGATCCGGTCAATTCGCCCGGCGCTGTCGCGCAATTCAGTTCTGTTCACGCAATTTATCTGCGCTTGCGTCATTTGGTTGACGAGCCAGGTCTCGAACCTGGAATCTTCTCAGTCAAAGTGAGGTGTGTTACCGATTCCACCACTCGTCATCAATTTCTCTAACCACTCAGCATTTGGAGCGCCGGGACGGATTTGAACCGCCGAATAACAGGGTTGCAACCTGCCGTGTTAGCCACTTCACCACCGGCGCAAATCATTTAATTTTTTGGTAGCCCCAGTGGGACTCGAACCCACTTCGTGTCATTGAAAGAGACACATCCTAACCTGTAGACGATAGGGCCATATTTGCTCAAACCATTGCTTCAAAAGTTAAAGTAGCGCATAGGAGATTCGAACTCCTGATCTTCTCGTTGAGAACGAGACATCCTTGGCCTCTAGACGAATGCACCGTGATTTTTGTAGTAATTGCTATACAGTTCTTTGCTCTGGTGGGGCCGGTGGGATTCGAACCCACGATCCTCCGCTTAAAAGGCGGATGCCTTAACCACTTGGCTACAGCCCCTTTACACCCATGTTCGCGTTTCGCTGCGTTTATGACTTTCGCGTTTCATGCTTTCCTCCATTTCTGCCGGTTTGCGGCTCTTAAAACAAAAATCGGCCCCGAGCTTTCTGCTCGGGACCGATTGTATCTGACCTGGTGTCTTGCGGCTTATCTTGCCGCGCTATCCTGGTAACCTCGATACAATCGGTGGTGGTTCTTTACCTTCATAACCGTAATCATTATGTCCTCGCTGATCCACTCTGCCCATAAAACGACTGGTTGCCGGCAGGTGTGCCGGGGATGCCGCTAAGGTTGTGGGGAACAACTGTGACGTGACGACGGGCGACCAACTCGCATTGAGTTGGCGCTCTATCGTGGCCGCTATACAGTTGTTGCTCAGGGATTTCATAGTTATGTCAATCATCTTAGCACGGGCTTTCTCGCATTGTCAAGTGTCTTTGAAAATCTTTTTTTTGCGAAGGTCGTGAATGAACTGCGACGCGCGCGTGTGAGGGAATAGTAGACTTAATATAACGTAAATCATTGTGAGTACCTGAATAACCTAACCCCTCCCGCGCCTTATAGAGCTCAATCCCCTTCCCTGCCTTCGGGGCTTCGCCCAGGGAAGGGGACGTTCGTAATTACAGCCCTCAGCCTCTATAGTTAAGTAATGCTATCCTCTGTACTTGCCTCTTAACATTAGGACGACCAGGTTGAAAAAGCCAAGAGACTGGCGCAGGCGGCAACGTCACCCAAGGCTAAGATCCTGTGGGCAATAGTGATGAACGTCCCCTTCCCTGGGCGAAGCGGCTTGGCAGGGAAGGGGATTGAGCGCTATAAGGCGCGGGAGGGGTTAGGTTATTCAGGTATCCTATCCCCATCTTGCCCATTGATAGGAATCCTACCTATGTCATCTCAACATGACCTGCCGCTTGCCGGCAAAGCTGCCATCGTTACAGGCGCATCGCGCGGTATTGGACGAGCTATTGCGCTGCGGCTTGCGGAGCATGGCGCGGCGGTTGCCGTCAACTATAAGTCCAATGCCGATGCCGCCAATGAAGTAGTAGAGACGATACAGCGTATGGGAAATAATGCGATCGCTGTCGCTGCGGACATGGCGGATTTGGGGCAGCTGCGCAGCCTGTTCGCGCAGGCCGAAGCAGAGTTTGGCAGTCTCGACATCGTCGTCAATAATGCAGGCACGGCAGCCTTCCAACCGATTGCAGAAGTGACAGAAAATATGTTCGATTCAATGTTTGCGACGAATACGCGTGGCGTCTTCTTTTCCATGCAGGAAGCGGCCAAACGACTGCGCGCGGATGGCCGCATCATTAATATTTCGAGTGGTATCACAATTCTCGGTGGAGCGGGAGCTTCCGTATACGGCGGCACCAAGGGAGCAATCGAGCAGTTCACCATGGCGGTGGCCAAAGAACTCGGGCCGCGCGGGATTACTGTCAACACTGTTTCGGCCGGCGGAACGAGCACGGATTTACTCGATGAGGTCGTTCCAAAGGAGTTCCAGGCAGGCATGGCGGCGAACAGCGCGTTCGGAAGATTGGGGCAGCCGGACGATATCGCCGACGTCGTGGCCTTCCTCTGCTCCCATGCCGGCCGCTGGATTACCGGACAAAACATACGCGCCACCGGCGGCGCGGCATAGCGCAACTCTTTTACCACTCACTTGTCTCACTTATCAATGAGCGGAAGGGGGGCAGTAATGTCTGTTGCGCGAAAAGTGCTGGTCTTGAGCCTTAGCTTTGCTGCAGGCTGGATATTGGCAGGCGCTACAAATGGGAATCCGGCAAAGCCGGATTGCGCTCGAAAGCCGGAGGAGCCGAATGGCCCGCAGCCGGATGTTGCCGAACTTCCTATTCTGTTTCATACCATGCCAACACCGCAGGATATCTATGAAGGCCTTGAGGCGACTCGTCTCAATCGGGATGCCTGTGCCGCCTATCTGCGCCTGGTGCGGTATGCGCTGTCTGCATATCCCTCGGACATCCTTGCCAGGAGCAGAATCGAGAGGATTGTGGTTGTTGGGAGGCTGACCAGGGACAATCGCCGAATTGCCGGATTTGCGCACTTCGGTGGCCAAACAATCTACCTCGCTGCCGAGGCTGTGGAAGGCCGATATCGCGCATGCGACGATCGAACGCAGTCTAAGCGCAGGATTATCCATCACGAGCTTTTTCACTTCATTGACAGATACCTCATGCCGCGATATGATCAAAGGTGGATCGAATGCAATCAGTCCGGCTTTGAATATGGTGAAAAGCGTAAGCACCTTGGATGCATAAGCGAATATGCAGCTACGAGCCTGACTGAGGATCGCTGCGAGATCTTTGCGGCTGTGATGGCAAAAGACTGGGACATCCGAGAACGCCTGCTACGGGATCTCTATCTTTCAAAGAAGGTCAGCCTACTCGAAGAGTGTCTGCGCAAGATTTCACCTGAGCTTGCGGATCATTTTTGCAGGATCTACGCGCAAAAATAGACTACTGCGCCTTTAGCAAATACCCCTTCGATGTCGACACTGAAGGCATAAGGCGGCTACGTTCGCCTCAAAACGATAACCGATGATAATAACCCGCTAGCGAGACACTATAAGCGACAGGACATATGCGCTTCCCGAATTTGGAAAGCGCGCCTGCGCTCATGTCTCGCTGGCGGGTGTTTTGTTGTCGGTCCCCGTCACGCTCATTCTCCTGGACCCACATCCGCCGGCGCTTCTGAGCCATCCCTCCTGTCGTGGTGTCTGCATGCATTCACCGTTTCCTTATTGCAGGAGGTTCTATGTTTAACGCACACAATATCAAAAAGCATTTTGGGGCGCGTACCGTCCTTGACGGCGTGTCGCTGTCGATCGGCGCGAAGGATCGTGTGGGGCTGGTCGGCCGGAATGGATGCGGCAAGAGCACGCTGCTACGCATCCTGGCCGGGACCGACCTACCGGATCGCGGAAGCGTCAGCGGTGTCCGGCATGGCCTGTCCATCGGGTATGTGGCGCAGATCCCGGAGTTCGATGCCGGTGAAGATTTGTGGGAAGCCGCTCTGGATGGCTTGCCTCCGGGCATTGCGGATTGGGAGATACGCAAGGCCCTCTTTGGGCTGGGTTTCTCTCCCTATCAGTTGCCTCAGCCGGCGCGAACCCTCTCCGGTGGCGAAAAGACCCGGCTGATGCTGGCTCGGGTTCTGCTCGGTCGTCACGACCTGCTTATCCTGGATGAGCCTACGAGCCATTTGGATCTGAGGATGCTGCAATGGCTTGAAGAGTATCTGAGGTCATTTTCCGGCGCGGCACTGATATCGTCACATGATAGGCGGTTTCTCGACAATGTCGTTGGCTCCATTCTGGAGCTCGACGGCGGACGTGTTACACGCTATGCCGGCGGCTACACGGCGTTTGCCGCTGCGAAACAGGCGGCGCTTGAGCAGCAGAGAGAGGACTATATCCTGCAGCAGCGCCAGATACGGTCACTTGAGGAGTTCGTGCGACGCCAGATGGGGTGGGCGGCCAAGTGCCAGGCTGGTCCCAAGCGAGGACGGGACCAGCGAGGGCGTATCGCGGAAAAGATCGCCAAACGCGCGCATGCCGTGGAGAGCCGTCTGGAGCAGATGGTCAAGGTCGATAAGCCACGTGATACATTCCATCTCAACGCCGCCATTGAATCGTCGCATCGCAGCGGGCAGGTGGTCTTTGAGGCGCGTGGCATGGGCAAGTCATTCGGAGATCGCGCCGTATTTCATGATGCCAGCTTTACGGTGGGATATGGCGACAGGATCGGTATTGTCGGTCCAAACGGAGCAGGGAAGACCACTCTGCTGAGAATCCTGCTTGGGCAGGAGGAGCCGACAGATGGTCAAGTTGAGAATGGCGTTGGACTCGTTCCGTTCTCCATGGAGCAGGAGCATGCAAATCTTGATCCCGATCTCACGGTCCTGCAGACCATCGAGGCGCTCGGCGGCATGACCCAGACGGAGGCGCGGACACTGCTGGCGTGCTTCCTCTTCCGTGAGGCCGAAGTGTTCACGAAGGTGCGAGACCTTTCTGGCGGTGAGCGCGCCAGGCTTGCTGTAACAGGAGCTGTTATATCAGGCGCAAACCTGCTCGTGCTTGATGAGCCTACTAACCATCTGGATATCGATACGCGCGAGCGTTTAGAGGATGCGCTTGAGGCCTACGACGGCACTATGCTGATCGTATCCCACGATCGCTGGCTGCTGGATCGCCTGACACAGCGCACGCTCAATATTGATAACGGACAAATTACGGATTCCATGGGAAGTTATCGCGATCGTTAGGCTGAGGAGAGCCTGACACAGACTATAAAGGAAACGCACATGTCAATAATCGTCGTCCAGGAGATCAATACTCGCTGGAGCAAAAAGTCACGCGGCGGAGCGGATGCTGAAAGGCGCAATGCCGTTCCGCATCGTCTTGAGATCTCCACCCGCTCAATTCCCACAGGAGCAATTCCTGTACACGGCGCTACGGTCGTTCACCATAAAGCTTACTATGACGAGGGCGATGCCTTTGCGGAACCGAGGATCGATTTCGCGGTGAACCCGCTTTTGCCGCTAAAGATCGGATGTGTCGCGGTCGATCCCACAGACACGGGCGCTATTGCGGCTTTTCGGTATGACACGGCATTCGGCGGAGCGCCCGAGCGCGGATGGGCGCGCAAGACCATGTGGGTGGAGCTTGGAACATGGGTTCAGATTGCCTACAACGGCCGCTTCTCGATCGGTTATGACGGCTATTGGGAGTACAGGAAGACGGTGGTTAATGTAGGCGTGTTCGAGCATATTAGCTCTCGCGCATTTACGTCAACGGATCCGTCAGACCGCTTTGAAGCAATGGGGCATCTCTTCTGATGTCCCCAGGTATATGTGGTCGCCTGTCCTTACTTGCGTTTTAGCCTGCCGGGTTGTAAACGGCTGCCGGGCAGGACACAATAGCAACTGGACTATACTAGGGGCGTGCCGGCCAATGGCGCTATGCATTCCCTGTCGCTGCGGCGGCAGGATGGAATAAAGAGCCCCGCCAGGGAGTTTGATTAATGTCACCATCAATGCACACCGTTTATGCCGGCAGCTATGCGCCGGGAGGTAAACCGGGGATCTATGAGTTTGCCTTCAACGACGAAACCGGGGCGCTGGAGCCGCGGGGATCGGTCTCCGGCATTGAAAATCCGTCGTTTATTGTACTGCATCCTTCGCTGCCTTTCATCTATGCCGTCGGCGAGACGGGCGGCTCCAAGCCAGGCACTGTCTGGGCTGTCAGTGTTACAGACAAGCCTGCGTTCAAGCTGCTTGGGTCGCAGCGCAGCGAGGGCGATTCGCCCTGTCATATTGCGATCGACCGCACTGCCCACTGGATCGTGGTCTCCAACTATGGTTCCGGCACAGCGGCTGTGTTTCCGGTTGGAAAGGATGGCAAACTTGGCAAGCGGGTCGCCGTGGTGCAGCATAAGGGGAGTGGCCCCAACAAGGACCGTCAGTCATCCGCTCACGCTCACTCTGCGGTCTTTACTCCGGACGGCAAATACGTGATCGTTGCCGATCTCGGCACTGACGATCTGATGATCTACGACTTTGATGCCGCTTCGGGCCACCTGACCCTGCATGCCCAGATGAAGACCCATCCCGGCGCAGGACCGCGGCACATGGCGTTCCATGCAAATGGGAATATTCTCTATGTGGCCAACGAACTCGATAATACGGTTGCCGTCTATGATTACGAGCAGGGAAGCTTGAAGGAGCGGCAGGTCATATCGTCTGTTCCGGCGGACGCGAAAGAGAGCTTCATCGCCGATATTCACATTGAGGGTAGCCGGCTATATGTCTCGAATCGCGGGAACGACAGTATTGCCGTGTTCGATATTGCCGATGACGGCGCGCTTACTCTCGCCGCCGTGCGCCCATGCGGCGGCGCTTGGCCCCGCAACTTCGCCATCGCGCCCGGCGGCCGCTTCCTCTTAGTGGCCAACCAGAATAGCGGCGACATCTCCGTGCTGCCCATCCTGCCCGGCGAGCAGGCGCTCGGCGCGCCTGTGGCAAAGGTCACCGTTCCCGGCGTGTCTTGCATCAGCTTTAAGTGATGAGCCTATCGCCCGCGCTCCGGCGCGGGCGATAGGTTTCTGTTAGGTCAAAGCATACGGCCGTAGGTAGCGCGATCAATGCGGTTTAAGCGGTTAATTGATCGCGCAATCTCTTCTGTAAGATGACTATCGACCTTATTGACTCCGAATGGCCGAAACGTCTACAATGGTGCGACCATGACTTTTAATGCTTCTGGAATAGATCTGCACGCACATACGACGGCGTCGGACGGCACCGATTCTCCGGCTGAGCTTATCGGGCTTGCGGCCGATCTGGGACTGTCTGCCATCGCTGTTACCGACCATGATACGGTCGCAGGCCTGGAGCAGGCTAAGGAAGCGGCGGCTCTTCGGAATATCGGTTTTGTGCCCGGCGTGGAGCTTTCGGTCGAGGATGATCGTGGGCGGTTCCATATGCTGGGCTATCTCTTTGATCTGCATGATTCCCGTCTCAATGAAACGCTCCAGTCGCTGCGGGCGAGCCGCGCGGCTCGCAACACGCAGATGGCGGAGAAAATGCGGGAACTGGGCCTTCCGGTCACCATGGATGATGTGATCGCTGAGGCCGGAGATGGCGGGGAAGTGATTGCCCGGCCCCACTTTGCGCGCGCTCTCATGAAAAAAGGCCTCGTGAGTTCCGTCGCCGATGCGTTCGACCGATATCTTGCCACCGGCAAACCGTTGTATATGCCGAAGGAAGTCCTCTCCCCGAAGGATGCCATTGCTATGCTGCATGCCGCGGGCGGCGTTGCGGTCATGGCGCATCCCGGATTGATCCCTTTGAGCGAAGAGGCGCTGGCGGAGCGCGTTGCTTCGCTTGCGGCCGATGATGGTCTGGACGGGATCGAAGCGTACTACTCGCAGCACTCCGAAGAGCAGACCGGGCGTTTCCTTGAGATCGCCGGGATTAACGGACTTATCGTTACCGGCGGTTCGGATTATCACGGGACCGTCAAGCCGCATGTTTCTCTGGGTATCGTTTACCAGGGGCGAGCTGCGGCTCCGGAGCTTTTGACCCGGATGCAGCAGCGCCGTGCCGCGAGTCTTTCAGCCGCCTAATATTTTGCCGATAATTCACACTAGAACCGCGGGAATGCCCGTGATAGTGAGGTGCCTCCCATGAACCATATGTTAAACGAGATCCGGCAGCAGCCGGACGTCGTCCGCAATATTCTAGAGAACGAGATCCACAATGTGGAGGCGCTCGCCGCGGAGATCAAGCGTCGCAATATCGCGTATGCCTATGTGGCTGCCCGAGGGACATCGGCGAATGCGGCGACATACTGTAAGTACCTTTTAGAGATTCAGCACGGTATTCCGGTGGCGATCGCCGCGCCTTCGGTCTTTACCGTCTATGAGGCGCTTCCACACCTTGGTGATAACGCCCTGGTGATCGGCATCTCCCAGTCGGGAGAAGCTCCGGATGTGACCGCCGTCGTTAAGCATGCCCGCAGTACAGGCGCTCTCACTGCCTGTATCACGAACACGCCCGGTTCGCAACTGGCACAGGCTTCCGAACACACGCTGAACATCGGCGCAGGCGAAGAGGTGGGTATTGCGGCCACCAAGACGTATACCGGCACGCTGGCCTGTCTCGCTCTGCTGTCCACAGCCCTCGATCCCGAGCATCCCGAACGCATCGAGCACCTCCGCCGCTGCGCGAAGGCGATAGAGGCGTCGCTGGGGCTGGACGAGGCTATCCACATGCTCGTGGAGCGCTATAAGGATATGCAGGGGTGTATCGTTATCGGCCGTGGTTACAACCAGTGCACTGCCATGGATACCGCGCATAAGATCACGGAGACATCCAATATTGCCGCGCAGGCTTATGGCGCTGCGGGCTTCCAGCATGGCGCGATCGCGCAGGTCCAGAAGGGCTTCCCCGTCATTCTTTACGCTCCGGAAGGCCGCACGTTCCGCGCGATGGCCGATCTTGCCGATAAGCTGCGCGGGCAGCATCCGGCCCTTATCTGCATCTCGCACGATGCGTTGTTCCTGGCAGGAAGCGAGACGGCTATCCGGGTGCCGATGGCGGTACAGGAGTGGGTAAGCCCGATTGTCTATGCCGTTGCCGGGCAGCTCATTGCGTACTGGGTTTCCCTCAGCAAAGGCCTCGATCCTGACACGCCGCGCGGTATCGAGAAGGTTACCAAGACTGTTTAGGCCGCTCGCGGCATTTATCGCTAACGTTCTCTTGCGGCCGTGTCTCCCAGGCGCGGCCGCTATTGAATCCATCCGTATATTTCGGCAGGTTTTCCTGCCTGCCGAACATCTCAATCTCCGCATCGTCACTTCTTCATGTAAATTCGCGCAGTTTGCAGTATCATTATTCACTTCCTGTGCGAACGATGTCCTTATACAATTTCAAGCATTGTCCGCGCTCTCTTTCCCTTCCCATTAAAGGCTCTGCTGGGCAGGGAGACTGCGATTTGAGGAACTACAACCGCATGAGACAAAGAACTATGCATTCTCGATCATCGATGACTGTGGCAATGACGGCGCTGCTGGCGGCCGCTTCCGCCGCGGCTGCGTCCGCAGAATCTTTTGCCCGTGTTGCCGGATCTCGGCCGCCGGTGATGGCGAGTTCGCTGATCGTTGGCGCTGAGGCTGCGGAAGCTCCTGTTTCCCTGGCCATTACGCTCCCATGGCGCAACCAGGTACAGCTTGATGTTTTGCTCAAGCATATGTATACGCCATCCGATCCTCTCTTCCATCGCTACCTGACCACCGATCAGTTCATCGCGCGGTTTGCGCCTACGGAGGCGGATTACAATTACATTGCATCGTGGGCGGTTTCGCAGGGGCTGCAGGTCACGGGGACATCGCGGAACCGGCATGTCTTGAAGGTTGCTGGAAGCGCCGCCCTGGTCGAACGCGCCTTGAAAGTCCGTCTTGCGCAGTTCGTGTCGCCTGCGGGCGATCGGTTTCGCGCTCCGCTCGACGAGCCAGTGGTTCCCGCATCGGTAGCGTCGCGCGTGCTGGGCTTTTCGGGTCTGAGCACGGCGGCGAAGCTGACCTCTCACCTGGTGAAGGATGTTCCATCGCTGAGCCCTCGCGCGATCGGCACAGGTCCGAAGAAGGGGCTGTCCCCGTCGGACATCAGAGCGGCGTATGGCATGACCGCCGTCGGCGAAAAAGGCGACGGGCAGAAGATCGCCATCTTTGAACTGGATACCTATGACCCGGCGGATATCAACGCCTATACGGATTACTTCGGACTTTCCAGGGCTAACCTGACAAGCATTTCGGTTGACGGCGGTCCTGTTCCGGGATCGAGCGGCCAGGATGAGGCGACGCTCGATGTCGAGCTGGCAGTGGCGCTTGCGCCGTCGGCGGCATCCATCATTACCTACGAGGCCAAGAACTCCGAGGCAGGAGTCATCGACGGATACAACCGTATCGCGGCAGACAACAGCGCCCAGCAGGTCTCCACGTCATGGGGATTGGCGGAGCAGACGGCGTCGGCTTCGATGGTGGCATCTGAAAACCAGACGTTCAAGCAGATGGCTGCGCAGGGACAAAGCCTCTACAGCGCATCCGGCGATTCTGGCGCTTACGATAACGGCTCCACGCTGAGTGTGGACGATCCTGCCTCTCAGCCCTATGTGATCGGTGTTGGGGGAACGACATTAACGACCCTTGCGGCCGGAGGAGCGTATGCCTCCGAGAAGGTTTGGAATAGCGGGTCGATCAGGAATGGCGGCAGCGGCGGCGGCATCAGCAAGATCTGGAACCTTCCGTCGTATCAGGTTGGTGTCGCGGGCGTCACGACGAGTAAGCGCAATGTTCCGGATGTGGCGATCGACGGCGATCCTCAAACCGGCTATGCAATTTACTACAAGGGCGGTTGGGTTGTCTTCGGAGGAACCAGCTGCGGATCTCCGTTGTGGACGGGGTTCAATGCGCTGCTCAATCAGCGCCGTGCGTCAAAGGGAGCAGGCAGCATCGGTTTTGCGAGCCCTTCATACTATAAGGTCTACAGCAGCTCCGACTATGCTCTGGGCTTTCATGATATAACGGCCGGCGACAATCTATACTATTCGGCTGCTGCAGGATACGATCCGGCTACGGGGATCGGCTCGATGAATGGGGCAGCGCTGCTGCAAATCCTGGAGACGGATACATCAGGAACGCCTCCCAGCGCTCCTTCCGTTCCAGCGAATGTCCGGGCAGTCTCGGGCAATGGGGTTGTAACGCTCTCATGGGATGCCGTAACGTCGGCTGCCTCGTACACTGTTTACCGCCGTCAGTCCGGCGCCGCAACGTTCACCATTCTCGGGACGGTAACGGCGACCAGCTATGCGGATCATAGCGTGGTGAATGGTGTCGCTTATGACTATGCGGTATCTGCGACGAATACCGGGGGCACATCGGCGCTTTCTGCGCCTGTGACTGCTACGCCCACTGCTCCAGCGACATCGGTAACATTCGCCGCGGGCCTCAACTTCCTATCTTTGCCGTATAACTATCCTGCTGACACGACACTCGACGGATTATTTGGCTATGCGGGTGTTAAGCTGGCAGTGTACTCTCCTGCTTCAGGGGAATACGTTCTGACTCCCACATCGCCGGCGAATATGGTTACTCCCGGCCGTGGCTATTGGGTGAGGCTGCCGAAGAGTGTATCGGTTCCAACCGCAACACCGCCGTCGACAACAGCGAATTTCAACGTTGCGCTCGGCGCGGGATGGAACCAGATCGGGGATCCATTTCCAACAGGGGTTCCGGTGAACTCGCTGTCCGTAATAAACGGCGGCGTGACATCCACGTGGGCATCGGCAGTCCAGAACAACCTTGTGGGCTCGCTGCTCTACTCTTATAATTCGGCATTGAACGCTTACGTGCCGGTTGGAGCTTCGGATACGCTCGTCCCGAACAAGGGGTACTGGGTCCGGGCGATGGCTGCCGAGACGCTGATCTTCCCTCATCCGTAAGGCCGGAAACCGTATAGAAGACCGGCGTCCCGCCTGGCGGTTAAAACTGCGGCTAGAGAGTACAGCTGTCCGCCTTCGCGGACCAGGAGATTCTGCCGTTCCGGCTGTAGCTGGGATGGCAGGATTTGTTTCTGTCCTTTGCTGTAAGGCCGGGAACCGCAATGCGAGGCTTCTCTGAGGTATGCTAAGGACTCTGTAATTTTTAAGAGCTTTACGGCGTACTAAAGGAAGATATGAGCGAAGAGGTACAGGTCGAGGTCCTTGGTGTGGACGAGTTGACGGATGGAGAGGGAGCGGGCACATCGTGCGTGGTTCTGCGCGACACCAGCATGCGCCATCTTTCTCTGTCCGTGGGGCCATGTGACGCGACCGCGATCGGGAGTATTGTGGACGGCCGTATCGGCGAGCGGCCGTCCACGCATGATTCAGCTCTGAGGATGTTGGAGATCGCGGGCGCCACGATGACGCGCGTGACGATCACCGAGGCCTTCGACGGCTCTTATTACGCCCTGGCCGATCTCACGATCGGCGACCGGCCCGACCAGGTAGACATGCGCGCCCCCGACGCCGTAGCCTTCGCTGTCCGCGCCAAGTGCCCCATCTTCGTTGCCGAACATGTCATGGCTGAGAACGCCAGCGAAGAAGTGACGCCGTAACCTCATTCCCAGCTCCAATGCCATTCAAATAAGGCGGTCGCTGTTCTCCCAATATGAAATTGGGCCTATTAATATGGCAAGTCCTTCGGACTAAGAGGGAATATTAGGAATACTAGCCCTTTGTCTTCATTCTCCCGAAGGGCTTACCGCATTTATAGGCCTCAGCTTCAGATGGGAAAGTATCCTTTTCATCTCTCCTCTATGTAGACTCTTGTCTTCAGTGCCCTGCCTTTGTATCATCCCTGCTAGTTACTTATCGTATTCTTGCTCGTGGGGATGTTTATACGATATCGGGCAGCTTGCAGCGGATGGCGCCTGTTACCCGACTATTTTGTTGTCAAGGTAAGACGGCGCAAGAAAGTTCGGTCTTGTGCCGGAATGCAAACATATGTGTGTATTCGTTCGAGTATAATAATACTGTGCGGTCCCGTCTGCCAAGATTTTGTTAATGAAAAGTTTACACGGCGTTGACAGCAAGTTTGAACCTGCCGATCATTCTGCGTGGTCGTATTGTTGAACAATGATGAAGTTGATGTGTAAGCACAGTAGTAATAATATTGGAAAATGTTGAAAATCATATTCAATATGCTAAACTAAATTCTGAATTAAGCAAGTAACCAGGACTGTGTTACCTTCTGCAATGTAAATGCAGGTGAAACCTCACCCAGTCAGGGTTCATACGGATGTTTTGTCTGACGAAATCGTATTAATTATTTGAACGGCGAATGTTTACGCCGCAGAATGCAAGAGATCACCCTATGCCGACGGTTCCACCAGCTTTGATGCGCTCTCGTTGTATGCTAAGAACTGCCACGCGCGCAGCCACATTCGTCCTCATCGCCGCTGTTCTCACTCTTTTTGGATCTGCGGCAGCGCTGGCCACAGCTGCGCCTGCAATCACTTTGAGTGCGATCAATGGGACAACAGCCATTGTCACTTGGACGCCCGCCGCCAATACCACATACAATGTGTACCGGGCCAATGCCACCGGACAGGAGGGCACGACGCCGTATGCGACAAATGTCAATCCGGGGAGCTATTCCAATAGCGGGCTGACGGTGGGAACAAGCTACTTCTATACAGTGACTGCTGTTGCGGGGGGAGTAGAGAGCAGTTTCTCCAATGAAGCGGGTGGCAAGCCTATCGCCGCTCCCACAGGAGTTACTGCCACGGCCGGCAATGGAGCCGTCTCTCTCACCTGGAATGCCGTCTCCACGGCCAGCAACTACCATGTGTATCGAAATGGCACACTCTTGCCCGGAAGCGTGGGCGGTCTCTCCTACACGGATTCCGGCCTGACCAACGGAACGGCATATTCGTATCAGATTACATCCTTAGTCTCAAGCTCCAATATCGAGAGCGACAAATCGAGTTCGGCATCCGCGACGCCCGCCTCATCCCTTCCAGGCGCTCCGGTTCTCACGGCTGTCTCCACAACCAGCAATATCGTTTTGAGCTGGCCTGCCGTCAGCGGCGCAACGAGCTATAAGGTCAAACGGAGTACGGTATCGGGTGGGACATACACGGTACTTTCCAGTCCCACTGGAACCACATATACGGATGCGTCCGCATCGGCGAACGTCACGTACTACTATGTTGTGACCGCTTTGATCGGCAGCACCGCCGGACCTAACTCAAATGAGGCTGCGGCAAGTGTGCCGTCATCGAACGTTCTGTCCCTTATGGCGGATGCCGAAGTGCGTCAGGACTCCTCGTTGGTCAACTACGGCTCGAAAAACTCGGTCAGCATGCAGACGCTGACCAACAAGAATCGGATCGCCTACTTCACCTTCGATCTCTCGGCGGCATCGGGCGTGATCAGTTCGGCCAAGCTCAAACTCTATAAAGGTTCAGGGGCATCGGACACGGAGACGGTTTACGGTATTGCCGCAGCGTGGAACGAGTCGACCATCACCTGGGACAACGCGCCAACGTTGACCAATGCGCCGGTGGCCGCCGTTCTCGCCACGGGAGCGGCGGGGCAGACCTATACATTTGATGTGACCTCATACGCGCAGCTTTGCCAGAATGCGGGCGCAACATCCGTCTCGTTCGCCATCGTTGGAAGTTCATCCACAGCCGCTGTTTTCTACTCGCATGAGAATGGCACTAACCGTCCTGTCTTCACAGTGATAACCGGGGGGCCTGTTGCGCCCACGGGGCTGACCGCTACACCGGCAACGGGGCACGTTACGGTCAACTGGAATGCCCTTCCCGGCGCGACCACCTACACGCTTTATCGCAGCGAGGGGGCTGGCGTCACGCCGGCTTCCTATCAGACCGGTCTTACCGTCACGAGCTTTACAGACAGCGGCGTTGATGCCGGAAAGGCTTATACCTACGCTGTGACGGCGATCAACGCCAACGGCGAGAGCGCTCTGTCCTCCACCGCCGTGGCGCTGATGAAGCCGGCCGCGCCTGCGAGCTTGACTGCCACATCCGGCGACGGCCAGGTATCCCTTACGTGGCCGTCTTCGGTGGGAGCGGCGAGCTACAGGATCAAACGGGGCATGTCTTCGGGCGATCCATACGGTACGGTGTTCACATCGACTTCGCCATCATATACGGATGTTTCGGTCTCGAATGGCGTCACGTACTACTATGTCGTCACCGCCGTGAACGCGGCCGGCGAAAGCGCGGCTTCATCGGAGGCCAGCGCCACCCCGGAGACACCGCCCGCCGCCCCGGTAAGTCTCACTGCGCTTCCCGGAAACGGCCAGGCAACACTGAGCTGGCCGGCCGTGCCCGATGCGACGCATTACAGCATCAAACGGGCCACGGTCGATGGTGGTCCTTACACCGTTGTCAACACCAGCCCGGTAACGTCAACATCTTATCTTGACGATAGCCTCATCAACAACACAAAATACTACTATGTCGTGTCGGCATTGAAGGGAGATGCGGAAAGCGACAACTCGCCTCAAGCGTACGTTATCCCCGGCACTCCGGTGTCATCGCAACTTCAATCGGGCATGATTGCCTGGTTTAAGGCCGATTCGATTACCAGTCTGATGAGCGGAGATCCGGTGGATATGTGGCCGGACTCAAGTGAGCATGAGAACCATGCTACCCAGATGGATCCAGGCTCTCAGCCGATCTGGGCCGATAGCGTGGTCAACGGCAAGCCGGCGCTGCACTTTGATGGCCAATCATCCTTTCTCAAGTTGCCAATCGGCCTCGCTGATTTCGCAAACGGCGTGAGCGCCTTTGTTGTTGTAAAACCCTCCGTTGTTGCAAACGCAGTGCGGATTTTCGATTTTGGAAATAACAACGACTACAGTCCCCGGGACAGCATCAGCTTGTCCGGAGCTGACGATACATCGGATTTACTATATCAGGTGCTCGATTATTACAGTGGCCTGCCGCCAGTCGTCGCTACCGGCGCGATGACGGACAATGCGTACCAACTATACACCGCCATTCAGCAGGGAGGCACGCCCGAAGACGTCTCGTCGGTGAACTTGTTCGATTGGGGCTTCCTTTACGGCTCGGGGGATACGTCCGTGCCCCGAAACGTTGTGCGAAACAATAACTATATCGGATACAGCAACGCAGGATATGGACACTTCAGTGGCGATATGGCCGAGATGATCCTATTCAACCGTGCGCTGTCGTCCGCTGAGCAGCAATCGGTAGAAGCGTACCTTAAAGATAAATACAGCGTTCCGGTGCCTGCTCCGGTCGCGCCCAGTGGTGTAACGGCAGCCGGAGGCGATTTCCAGATCTCACTGCAATGGAATGCCTCACCGCGAGCGGCTTCTTACAACATCTATCGAACCGGGCCGGATAACTACAGCCCTACTGCGAGCGATTTTGCTTTCCTTGGATCGTCGCCGTCACCGGCGTATACGGATCTGACGCCTGAGCCGGGAAGGCGGTATGTTTACTATATTACCGCCGTGGGGTCGTCCCAGGAAGGCGCTTCCTCACAGTGGGCAAGCGCCACGGCAACTGCGCCGATCCCGGCGCCGCCGACGGATCTGGTGGCGACTTCTCAGGACGGACAGGTTCTTTTGAACTGGATGCCGGTTACAGGAGCTGCCTACTACAATATCTATCGCTCGGATACGAAGGATGGTCAGTACAGTAATTCGCCCGTCGATAGTTCGTTGAACACTTCGGATAGCTCATTCACGGATTACTACCTTGTCAAGAACGGGAAGCCGTACTACTATTACGTTACCGCCGCCAGCGCGGGAGGAGAGAGCACTCCTTCCAATAAGATCGGCGCTATTCCCGGCGCGCTTTATCAGATCAACGCGGGCGGCATCTCTGTGCCTCCGTTCTCGGTAGACGACCTGTTCACAGGCGGCATGGCGTCGTCGTACCCGACTTTGGTCGATACCACATCGGCCGTGATACCCGCGCCGGCGGCGGTCTACCAGTCGATGCGCTCCGATGCCACCGGCTTCAGCTACAATTTCACCGGTCTGACCCACGGCGGAGGATATACGCTGCGTCTGCACTTTGCAGAACTGCAGTACACGGCGATTGGCGATCGCGTCTTTAATGTCTACGTCAATGGTCAGCCACAGTTGCTGAACTACGACATCCTGACGCACACGGCGGCAAACACGGCCGATGTTGAGACGATTATAGCCAATGCGGACAGCAATGGGGCAATCACCGTCACCTTTACCACGGTGAACGGCAGTGCGGCTTGCAACGGCATCGAGCTGATCAATGGCGTGCCGGCTCCAGACGCTCCGGTTCTTACCGCCACGGCCGGGAATAAGTCCGTACAGTTGACATGGCCCGCCTGTCCCGGCGCGACGAAGTACATAATCCAGCGCGGCGTTACCCAGGGCGGTCCCTACAGCACTCTGTCGACGTCGTCGCAGCCCGGCTACAGCGATAGAGCTGTAACGTCGGGCGTCACGTACTACTATGTCGTTGTTGCGCAAAGCTCCGGGGGGCAAAGCCCGGCTTCTAACGAAGCGAGCGCCACGCCCACGGGCGTGACGAACTCGCCCACCGGTCTTACCGCCGTCGCCGCCGATTCGGTCGCCACCCTTTACTGGCAGCCAACTTCCGGCGCGGCCGGCTACAAGATCTATCGCGGCCTTGTCTCGGGAGGACCATATACCAGCATCGGAACATCCACCGAGACGGTCTATACGGACCAGCCGATTACCAACGGCGTCGTGTATTACTACGTCGTTACCGCCACCAATGAGCAGGGAGAGAGCGCGCAGTCGGCTGAGGTGAGCGCCGCGCCTACGGCCCCGATCACAGCGCCCACCGATGTGACCGCGATCGCCGGTGACGGCAGCGTTACCCTCTACTGGACGCCGATCCCCGGCGCGACCGGTTACGATGTGCAGCGCGGCCTTGTCTCCGGCGGACCATACACGGACCTGGGCATTGTCACCGATCCCTTCTACTTTGACGAGGGGCTGGCTAACGGCACGGAATACTTCTATATTGTCTCCACCGTCACCGACGGCGGCACGACCGGCCCATCCGCCGATGTCTCGGCGACACCGATTTCGAGCACATCGGATCAGGAAGTCCCCCAGGGCGGCACGAACACCCTTTACAGCACGGGGCAGGATGCTCCTGCCACCGGCACATGGGACATCCTGGATCCCTCCGGCGCGGTCATCGCCTCCGAAGGCAGCCCGGCCGGGTGGGGCGCGGTCGTGAGCGACTACGACGGCAGCCTCACCGTTTCCGCTCCGTCAAGCGCCACGGTTGCCAGCGGATATAAGGCGCGCGGGATCGATAGCGAACTCAATCCGACGTCGGCGAAGTTCAGCGTCGTGGTCTGGCCGGCTGCCCCGCTGAATCTCACGGCTGAGGGGGGAGACGGGCAGGTTACGCTGACCTGGGACGCTGTGGAGCGCGACCCCATCTTTGGAACGACTTCCTACAGCGTCTACCGCGCCGTTGGTTCCGATGGCACATTCTCGCTCCTGACATCGGGTCTGATGTCGCCGTCCTATGTGGACAGCAGCGTTACAAACGGCGTGACATATTACTACTCTGTGACAGCCACGGACAGCGGCGGCGAGAGCCATCAATCGCAGATCGCCATCGCTACGCCGTTTACGCCTTCAGCTGTCGCTCCGCACGGCCTGACGGCGGTAGCGGGCAACAACTACGTGCAGTTGTATTGGAACGGTATGGATGGGGCAGAGGGATATCGCATCAAGCGCGGAACGGCTGCGGTTGGTCCTTACACGGCCATCGGCGACACCAGCGATCAGTCCTTCACGGATTCGAATGTTACAAATGATCAAACATATTATTACATTGAAGTAGCATTGGCCAGCGGTATGGAGAGCGATCCTTCGAATGTCGCTTCGGCTACACCCAGCTCATCAATCACTAATGATGCGGTGCCGCAAGGTGGCCTCGGCATTGTGGATGCACAGGGGAACATTTGCCCCGCTACCGATTCCCAGTGGGAGATCTATGATCCCTCTGGCGTTCCGATTGCCAATAGCATAATGTCCGCAGGCTGGTCAGTTGACGATAGCTCGACAATCCTTACCATTTCGGCTCCAGTCAATGCGACGGTCGCACGCAACTACGTGGTTCGCTCGTCGGTCTCCACACCTTGCACCTCAGCTTACTTTGATGTGATTGCAACTCCGGCGGCTCCGCTGAACCTGCTGGCGGTGGCCGGATCGGGCGAGATCGGTTTGAGCTGGGATGCCGTGACGCGAGACAGCAGCTTCGGGGCGACCACCTATAATGTCTACCGCAAAGAGGAAGCAGGCACAGGGGCCTTTGCCCTGTACCAGAGCGGCGTCACCACGAACTCGTTTGCAGATACCACGGTGACCTTCGGCGTGATCTATGACTATGTGGTAACGGCAGTGGACACCAGCGGCGAGAGCGCTCAGTCCAACATCGCCCGTGCCTCGCCGGTCCAGGTGACCACTGGCGACGGCGGAACTGGTGGCACAGGTGGTGATGGGGGCACGGGAGGCGACGGCGGCACGGGCGGCGATGGTGGTGATGGCGGAACCGGCGGGGATGGCGGCTCAGGCGGAGACGGGAATGGTGACGGCGGCACAGGCGGAACTGTTTACGACCTCGCCAGCCTGACGGCGGCCACCACCTCGCAGGATCAGGTTCAGCTGAGCTGGACGTCGGCGATGTACACCAACTCGTTCACCGTGCAGCGCGCCGAGCAGGGCGGCAGTTACTCATCGGTGGGCTCGTCCACCACCACGCAGTACACCGACGTCACCGCCGTGCGCGGCAAGACGTACTACTACCGCATTCAGGCTCAGGACGCCATCACCGGCATTCCCGAGCGATCCCAGGAGAGCAACGCCGCCGTGCTGCGGCCCACGGCCCCGACAGGTGTTTCCGCAACCGCTGAAACGTCCACGATTACGATCACATGGCCTGCTCCCACCGGCGCGACCACCTACACGACGTACCGCTCGGACGACAACGGCACGAAGTATTCGCCGGTGAGCACCGGCAGCGCCCTGCAGTACGCGGACAGCAATGTGACGCTGGGCAAGACGTACCTGTACAAGGTGACGGCGGGCAATGCGGGCGGCGACAGCGAGAAGTCCACGGCGGTCTCCGGCTCGCCCAGTCCCGGCACGACGGGCATCCTGACGGCCAAGGGCGGCGACACGGTCGTGTTCCTGACCTGGCCCGCCGCGCCCGGCGCAACGAGCTATACGATCAAGCAGGCGTCTCCGCATCCGGACAGCACATTCAACGTTGTGGCGCAGGGCATCACGGACACCAGCTACACGGTCTCCGGGTTGACCAACAACACGATGTACTTCTTCAAAGTCATCCCCGTGGACGCCGCCGGCAACGGTCCCGATTCCAATGTGGCCGGCGCAACGCCGAGCTCGGCCTACGGCTACGACTACTACATCACGGATATCTCAACATCCGGCTCAACCATCGGCAGCATCGTGACGGATCTTAACGATAATGGACAAATTGCCGGGAGCCTCGCCTGGTACTATACTGATCCGGCCTCACAAACCCAGGAAACGATTACCGGCCGATCTTTTGTCTGGATCCCGCAAGCGGCCGATCATACGCAGGGGCATATCGTCGACTTAATCGATGCAATCCGTCCTGTTGATCCAGGCAGTTATTTCGATGCGTCCTATGGACTGAATAATCACGGGCAGGTGCTCTCCGGAGGATATGGGCTCTGGACACCCGCCGACCTTGATGCGACCACTGCATCGGTGACTCCCGCGAACGACCAGATCCAGGACTTGAACCCTATTATCAATGGCGGTCACCCTGCAAACCACCTCATTAACGATAACGGTCAATATGCCGTTTCGGCCTACTTCCATGGCTATCTCTTTAATGCCGATGGCTCTTATTCCGTGGTGCACAGTTTTAACTCGACCGAGGATCCGACCGCTGTCGGCGGCAATCTGGTGGTGTTATTCAATGGCATCAACAATCTGGGTCATTCCTGCGGCGTGACCTATAACGATTCGAATATCTCTCATGGCTTTTTCTGGCATGACGGAATTACTGAAGACGTCGGCAACCTCGGGGCTGACCTGCCGTGGTACTACCAGCAGACTGTCGTGGTGGGAGCAAGTTCGCTCAACGACAAAGACCAGGTTGTCGGCAGCGAATCGGTCTGGGTAACGGGAAGTCCTGGCGGCGGAGCGACTGAGGAAGGGGCCGGGTATGCCAAGGCTTTCCTGTGGGATAAAGGCCAGATGAAAGACCTATCCCAGGCCCTGGGAAATGTTACGGTCGGCAATTTCAATACGGTCATCAATGTCCCGACGCATATCAACAATATGGGACAGGTAACTGTAAATCGTATCCTGACTCACCCCATTATTTGGCCCACCGGAGGAGACACGACTCCTGATGTTTCAAAGCCGTTCTTGTACGATCGCGGCAAGATGATCGACTTGAACACGGTCATTCCCTCCGGCACAGGTTGGCAGCTCCAGACAGCGGTCTCTGTCAACAACGCCGGTCAGATCATCGGCATGGGCGTTCTAAACGGCCAGCCTCATGGATTCCTGCTCACGCCCAAGCAGAAGATGACGATTCAGGTAAAGCGCTCCGGCTCCCGCAGCGACTTCGCCGATTCCGTTGCCCTCGCCGCCGGCGGCGACAGCGCCCCCGAGCACAAAGCGGACGTACTGATCCAGATAACCCCGATCCTCGAAGGCGTCCACATCAACACGCCCGTCCTCATCGACGGAGACGGTGCCGAAGGCGTGAATGCGGACTTGCAGCTGGATACGGATGTGACGGACGAGAACGGTCAGGTCAAAGGTCACTACACCACCAGCGACGTTCGCCGTAAGGTGACGATCCATGTGGACACGGGGCTGAATTACGGTGTGGCGGAAGCGGTGGTGGATCAGCGCTGGAATGACGTGACGAACGGTGACCAGTGGGTGTTCGACAAGACGCTTCCGGTGGACAAGCCGATTGCGGTTCAGTTCAAGCCCAAGTTCCAGGACGCTGACAAGATGGTTCCGGTGACGGGGCACCACATGAAGTTTGAGGTGCAAAGCATCAGAGTAATCGACAATGGAGATGGTTCCGCCGATCCAATAGTAAAAACTATTACTTCGGACAGTACCGATGCTTCCATAATATCGCAGCTAACCAGCTTTGATTCGGCCAGCGTAAGCGATCACACTGACGGCGTTTACGCCAATGCCTTGACGATTCATTCTAACGATAGGTTTATTTTATTCGGCATGACGTTGAAATCAACGGATAGTCAAGTTTGCGATCAGTCCGCCACTCCATAGTGTCCTGGAATTTAGATTGTTCCTATAATGATAAGTAAGATAGTGAGTGAAGAATGAAGAAAATATATCGATTTTATAAGCGATATGCGATTGCTATATTATTACTAGGTCTCATAGCACCTCGTTCCGTGTGTGGAGATGCGCCGCCTCATGCAAATGATACGACAAACGTTGAAGCCTCTGCACTAAAGGTATCAGGAAGTCATCTTGTTCGCCTAAAGTCAGATGCACACCCAAAACGTAAACCTTTCTATGTAATGGTAAGATTGATTAACCCAACAAGCTCAGATATTACAGTTACCGTCGAGAATCCCGACAAGCATTTGAAGTTTGCTAAATCAAAAATGCCTGACTATTCGGATCTAACAGACACCATTGATTTGACAATACCTAAGCCAACGGGAACAAATACCTATGGAGACCCTGTATCTTTCGCTGTTACGGGAGATAAAGGAAGCGCCAATCTAGGTGATGCAAAAATTAAGGTCGTTAGGGCAGATGATCTGACCAAAGAGGTCGGTAAGTGGGATATGACTGTGTTCTGGTTCAAAAACCCAATAGGCAAGAAGAATGATGAGGTTGGCGGTCACATGTTGTTGACAGCTAATTCTCCCTATCAAGTATCCGTAAATCAGAACAACAATTTAATTATCTTAGGGCCAAATGGAAATTTCGGATCAATACATAGCTCAATGAAATTTGAATCTAGCGTACAACTTATGCCGACGGATTTGGTACCTAATAGTATTCCTAGCTCCACCGACCAATCGATAACTGATTTACGTATTGGTTTAGAGCAAACGGCAACATCACGTACGGTTCAAGTAACATATGGGAAACCGACAATTGAATGGGCCAATTTTGTACCACCAGGTATACTTACACCTCCTGTTAAAAGTGGAGGAAGTATCAACTCCGATGTAGTTGGGAAGTTCTGTGATGCGGGGGAAGCCGCTGATATACCATTTTACCACCGCCCTAGTATTACTGCAATAAAAGATAAATCAAGTACTGTTGATGGTCCTTTCGTAAAATCATTTTATAAATTTACGGAATCACTTAAGGATGCCCAGGGCAACATTTACGCAAAAGTAATATATAGTATTACTAGTATTAGTATGGATGTCACATTTAATAGCTTTTGTACTATTGGTGATACTGAGAAAGCTGTTAAGGGCGAAACTCAGTGGCTTTCAGAGTCCAAATGGAGTGTACATGTAAATTTGGCTGTTCCAAGCGTGGCCACTGGAACAGCCACCGTTGGAGCACCAGATATCATACCACCTTCCGATGATTCGGTTGAAGATCCGCCACTTGCAAACGACAAGATCCCAAAATTGCCAACTGGTAAACATGAGAATGACGATACGGTGACATTCACATGCCCAAACGTAAATCCAAATCCATAAAGATGAAAAACACACTAAGCCCAATATCGGCAATCATTATTGTAGCTATGCTATTCCTACCACATGTCAGTAGCGGTAATGAATGCTTTGCTGAGAGCCAAACTAAACCATCGACGAACAACGCAACAACGAATATTGGCGTCTCTTCTTCAATAGATTCTGATGTTAGGACTATCGAAGGATTATCGATGTTTAATTTGCAATCACTGGCAACTAAATCCAACGAAACATGGGTTACTGGCAATGTTGCATTTGGAAGAGCAAATGCATCTTTAACGACGTTTGAAGTCTGGAAGTTTGAACTCAGTCAGGTTGGAGCATTCCCACCACCTGGAAAACACTCAGATAGCGATTACATAGCAAATTATGAGGGAGTATTGCATGTTACTAATGTACTCTCCGGCAAGGTTAAGTTATACAAAATTCCATTTATTTGGGCATATGATTATATGGTTACCGACTACAAGAGTAGTGCGGCGCAGATGATGTCAAGTACCGTACTCTGTCGCATCAATTCGGAAAAGCCTCTGAACGGGAACTTCGATCCAATTTATGCCATACCTCATTCGTGGACAAATTATGTTCGCGATGCAACCACTTTTATAAAGCAACATCCAAGTCTAATTAAAGCAAAATATTCAGGGACGCGAAAATACATCGACCTATTGAATTGTGGCAATCCTGTATTGGAGATTGCAGCATTTAAAAACCTACCTAGTGTAACAGCGAATAACCTAATCACGCGAGTGTCTTTAAGCTATCAGCATACAGGCATTGAGCTTGCGGCTATGCTACATTTCTTAAAACAGGTTACACCAGGACCATTGCAGTCGCAATTGATGACCGCGATTACAAATCGAGTTCAAAATACCACGCCAGAACAGCTAGTAGGTATTGCACTATTTGCAGTAACCATATATTTCGACCAGAGAGAATTGGACATCCACAGTGCCCCCGTGGGGTTTGATGAGTTACTTAACTCTATTGCACTTACTGCTGCAAAACAAGATCCTACCGCAACGACCTCCTCTATTGTTATTGAGGCGTTGAAAAACCTAGGTGTTACCGCATCTACGAAGCCATGAGCATAGTGGAACAAAGCACACTTTCAGGATTTGGAAGTCACGGAAGCGTCAAAGCATTAGATGGCTTCCGAAGTATTCTTAATCTTAGATATTGTTTCGGCGGCTTTCGGCAGCATATCGCAAACCGAAGGCCGCTTTCGTTTTTCTTACCCCTGCCTCCACTCTCAAGTACAAAGTCGCCGTCCAGGTGAAAAGCTCCGTCTCTGGCAGCGGCTTCGCTGATTCCGTCTCCCTCGCCGCCGGTGGCGACAGCGCCCCCGAGCACAAAGCCGACGTTCTGATCCAGGTAACGCCCATCCTCGAAGGCGTCCACATCAACACGCCCGTCCTCATCGACGGAGACGGCGTGGAGGGCGTGGACGCGGACCTGCAGTTGGATACGGATGTGACGGACGAGAACGGGCAGGTGAAGGGGCATTACACCACCAGCGACGTGCGCCGCAAGGTGACGATCCACATCGACACCGGGCTGACATATGGCATTGCGGAAGCGGTGGTGGATCAGCGTTGGAATGACGTGACGAACGGTGACCAGTGGGTGTTCGACAAGACGCTTCCGGTGGACAAGCCGATTGATGTTCAGGTCAAGCCCAAGTTCCAGGATGGGGACAAGATGGTTCCGGTGACAGGGCACTATTTGAAGTTTGTGGTACAGAGCGTGACGGTTAAGGACCTGGGGAATGATGGAACTAGTGAACCCATTGTTAAGACAATCACGGCTGATGAAGATCCTAATGGCTTTCTCGGCCAGCTCTTCGCAATCGCGCCAAGCGATGTTATGGATGGTTCAGACGGTGTCTACAAAGGTACGGTGACTATAAACCACCGTCCGCAATATGCAGTTATAAATTTGTCATTCGAAGCTGAAGATCAAGAGGTCAGTGAGCCTCTAACTGAGTAGTTACAAAAAGGAACAATATATTGATAATGGGTCGAATCTTGACTTTCGCGATAACGGCTTTTGTATTCTCGATGTTGATATTATCTGTTTGTGTGCCGGCTGATTCTACTGAGTTATCTAGTAAAGATAACCAATCTTCTAAGGTTGATGTAACTGTTCTAAATGCTGATCAAATTGATACTGCTGTAGCAAATAGAGATAAATCAGTTAAAGATATTCTTTCTACTGCGGATCAACAGGTGGCTATAATTAAATCGCTTAAGCACACCTCGAATATTTTTCTCGGAAATGTGGCTAGCGCTGATAGAGTTCCAGTTTTAGTTGCAGAGCAACGCATGGCTTTATGTGCTGCAGCATTAGGCAGGCTCCGTGCGACAGAGGCTATTCCATGGCTCATAACATACTCTCGTCTAGCTGGCCCGTCAGATGACTATAGAAGTCTGCGCCCCTGCTTAGCTTCACTTGTTGATATCGGTTCTCCATCACTAATGCCCGTACTTCAAGGAATACTGGATGAAAATTCTCCATTGTATCTCAAAATCAGAGTTGGAGATTCAGTGGTTGTAATACAGTCTATTCTTGGAAAAGATGCAGGGATTGCATTTGTTCGCGCTAACTCGAAGAACATACATGGTGGAGAACCTGCAAAACGTAAAGAACAACTAATTGCGATGTTATTGCGTTCTGATGGAAAGGATATATTCCTATCAGAATAGCATAATTTGAATTGATCGCCCGTAAACCATCATATACTGTATTCGCATGCGAATACAGTATATGATGGTTTTATCGGATATGAAAAGTTAGCTTTCGTGAATTTACGTATTCATTTTCTAATTTGAGGTGTAATTTTATGCATAGAAAGTGCTTATTGTGCATTGTTGTCCTTGCAATGATGCCCGTTGTATCACAAGCGGCTTTCATCAATGTAGATCTCCAGATTAAACATGATGCTAGTTTAGTCAGAGACACAACTAATTTATCGTTGATGCATATCATCTCAGAACGCGAAAAGCCATGGGTTATAATACGTTTCACGCCGATCAAGAGAAGCGGGCATTCTGACGTAATTTGGAATAAAGATAAGTCAGGTCGAGAAGCTGGTACTATTTCTGTCTCAGGGGCTCATGTTGAAGGTGTTGCATCTGTAATTTTATACCTAAATGGTAATTTTCATCTTCGACCTATAGCCTATTCATGGATCGATCCAATTATTACTGACTTCGCCTTGACAGATGGTAATGATCTTCCTGAAATTGGAGGAATTGGAATCACTTTAGTCGAAGTAACAAATCACAATCATGATGCGTTTCCCCTTGTCTTCGTGTGCAAAGAAGAATGGATTCCACACTTGAGAACAGCATTGGATTGGGCTAGTAAACATGTAGGCGATAGTGATCAAGAGGCACAGGTTCTGTTGGCTAGCAATCTCGGTTCTAATCCATACTTACTGAGTCGTGGTTGTCATATTTTTACGAATGGAGCGCCGACGAAAGAGCCGGAAATGATAAGCATCATTGAGAAGCAAAAAGGGATAAATGAAGCCATTGCAGGGCATATATTTTTGCAATCTAATGCCAATAATATAAAGGGACATATTTCCGATTTGATAGATCAGGCCAAGTCGCCTCACGATCTTGTAGGCCTAGCATTACTTGCATTCGTAGAGGGTGATGATGACATGATGCAGCACGTAAAAACGAGGGAAGCCACCATGGCTGACGGATCTGCTGACGACAAATATGTGCTCACAGCAATTCAAAGTGAGGGATTGGGGCGTTAAATAGTTAGCCTTCAAAGTAATATTCTGAATCATTATTTAGATCAACCTGAATGTAAGTAAATTTGATTATTTACTTAAAGCTAGGATATTGAACACTTACTAGACTTGCCGTAAAATAATGGAAATAATTCCAATCTTTACGACAATCTTATATGTAGCCATACCGCTCTGTTTTTTTACAGTAGCGGTATATTGTCTTCTTAAGCCTGAACGAGCCACTATTTCTCGTAAACTGTCTTACGCAATAGGTTTTACGATTATTGTTGTGTTACTAGGCATACTCGCCTATATTTCTAAATGGCTGCATACTAGCCCGGGATAAGGTGCGGCTGGTAGAATAACTGTACTCGCTCACGGAATCAGGCTGTGTAGGCATTGTGGTGCGGATCGTCCGTTTGTATTGATGTTTTTGCGGTGGCGACAGCGCCCCCGAGCACAAAGCGGACGTGCGATGGGGCACTGCGGGCGAAAGCTGACACCATTAACCCAGTGTGCTACAAGGTATAGGCAGTATGTTGACTGCATGGTTGATCTGAAGGCTGGCCGCCCACCGCGTATCCAAGTATACAGAGAGCTTGCACGCCTACGGTTAATGCAGCGTCAAAATCGTGAAACAAATCGATATCAATGCGCAGTCTGCAATCAATCCTTCTTGCCTTTATTGTTTTCTCTTTTGCTCAATTGTGCTGCCGAGCAGATGACTCTTTGAACAAAGCAGTCGAACTCGCCATGCTTGATGCAAGCAATGGAAATTCTAATCAAGCATATCATCTTTGTCTGGAAAACGGCGAAAAAGCATTGCGCATAATTGCACAATATGGAAAAAGCCCGGTGGTTAGAACTCGATTAGCTGTCGAATTCTGTGCAACAACTGTAAAGGGGAAGCTTGGGTTTGATACACTAACAGACTTTGTTATCGATAAAGAGAATGATGTTAGTACAAATGCAATATCAGGCTTGTATTTCGCATATAGCGCACGAGAACTTCGTCAATACGGTTCTAAATATCTTAAGAAAAATCTCTTGCAATTGGCGCGAAATCATCGGATGTATGACTCCGCATTCCCGATGCTTGCTTACTTTGGGCCAGATAAGGAGATATCACAGGTTCTCAACGATCAATACGATCATGATTCCAAGGATCGATATGCATCCGAGCATAACATTACTCTTGATGTTACTCTTGCCCAGATAGATGATCAAGATGCACAAGAACGCCTATCTAAGATGCTGAAGTCTGGTTCAGTTGATGAAGTTATGATATTTCTGAACATCGTTAAGCGCATTGACCGCCCGTTCGTTCTCTCCGAAGCAGCTGAGTTGCTCAACGATCAGCGTGAAACACATGTGCAGAGAGGCGGGATTGGAGAAGCTGGTATTCCGGCTCGTTCGCTTATTCATCTCTGCGACGATACGCCCGTTCCGCAACATCCTAAACCGACGTACCTGCGTGTATGCGATCGGGCTCTGTATGTGCTGGCATCCAAGGCAAAAGTCGATGTCGGGGTCGAACTCATAACGTACGCCCTGCGCCTATTTACGAATGACGAACTCGCGGCAGCCTACAAGATCCTTAAAGCACACTTCCAGGATATGGAAGCCAAGGAAGCGACCCAGAATTCTCACTGAAGCGAGCGAGGCCTGCTGAACAATCGCGGGTGAAAATTCTCGTTCACATACGCGGCAATGGCGAAGCGTTCTTCCATCGCGATCTCCGGGCGAAAATCCACCCGTGTTTCAGTTGCCATGAATAGCTCTTGCGCCAGCGCCGATTCGTCGATAAACCGGCGCATTCTAACGCCGTTTTCTTGCGCCGGATCAATCTTCAGCGGCCTGACTTCCTTCTTCGCTTCCGGATGGCTCTGTTTGAGATTCCCCTGACTCTTCAGCCAACCGGCGAGGCCGGAGCAGATTCTATGCGCCGGTATACGACCGTACTTCTTGATCATGGCTTTGATAATCGGCGAAGCGCGACGGTTTTCTTCGTAATCGACGATGTCTCGTATGAAGGCGTGCATAGGACATTCCGTTTCATACTGATCTCGCAGGCTGGTCTACCGATACTGGGGCATCAGACATATGCTCTTTGGGGCGGCTCCGTTCCTCGCAGCCGGGATACATCGCGCAGGGGCGGTGCGCCGAATAGGCGGCTGTATTCGCGGCTGAACTGTGACGGACTTTCGTAGCCGACTTGCAGGCCGGCGGTTGCGGCGTCCAGGTCTTCACTCAGCATTAGGCGGCGGGCCGCCTGGAGACGCAAATTCTTCTGGTACTGCAGGGGACTCATGGCTGTGACGGCTTTGAAATGGCGATGTAGGCCGGACACGCTCATGTTGGCCTCGCGCGCGATTTCCTCAATGTGCACGGGCTTGTCGAAGTTGCGCCCCAGCCAGTCGATCGCCTGCGCAATGCGCTGTGTCTGGCTGTTCTCAAGTGCAATCTGGCTGAGCCGGGCGCCGTGATCGCTGCGCAGCAGACGGTAGAGGATCTCGCGGATCGCCATCGGCGCGAGAATAGGGATGTCTTCCGGCGTCTCCAGGAGGCGCAGCAGCCGCAAAATAGAACCCATCAGCGGATCCGCAATGGGGCTTGCGACCACTCCTCGCTTTGGCTCCATGGGCACACCGAGCGCCCGCTCCGTCTCCACGATGAGCGTGCCGATCTCTCCCGCGTTCAAATCCAGCTTGAGGCTCAAACAGGGTTGCTCCGGCGTCGCCTCAAGCACCTGACCAAGCACCGGCAGATTGACCGACATCAGCAGGCTGTGCGCCGTGTCATATACATACTCTTCATCCGCCAGCACGACGCGCTTGCGCCCCTGCGCCACCACGCAAAACGATGGCTGGAGCGATCCCGATAGCGGCCGCAAAGTGCCGCATGTCAGCGAAGTCGTCTCCGACATCCTGTACAGAAACAACGGCCCGATCGCTGTTGGAAATGCCCCGTCGACATTTGTAAAGCGTTCGATCAGCGCCGCAAGCTCTTGCTGTTGTGTGGTGGGTGTTGTCATAATCGTGCAGGCGGTTAAACGTCTTACAGAAGGCAGGCGGTTAAAACCGCGCCTAGAGAGTACACATGTCCGCCTTCGCGGACTAGGAATGGCCCTTCTTTGTCCGCGAAGGCGGACATGTGTACTCTCTAGCCGTGGTTTCAACCGCCGGGCTGAAATCGTCCGGGCAAATGACTGCCGGGGCAAAACGCCAGGGCAAAGGCTAATCTTCTCCAATATTACCTGCGTTCTTGTATCTTGCGGGCCTCGTGAGAGAATCGTGCAAGAATTTAGCATGATCCAGTTACGCCTCTCAAGGCGTAACCGGCCATAATTCACCCATCACTTACGATGGAGAGCACGATGAAATACAAACTTTTAGGACGCAGCGGTCTGCGTGTTTCGGAGCTTTGCCTGGGAACGATGACCTTTGGAGAAGACTGGGGCTGGGGCGCAAGCAAGGACGAATCCCAGGCAGTCTTCGATGCCTTTGTCGCGGCCGGCGGCAATTTCATCGACACGGCCAATGTCTACACGAACGGCAGCAGCGAGAAGATCACCGGCGAGCTGATCGCGCATGAGCGGGATCGTTACGTTCTCGCGACCAAGTTCAGCCTGCAGGACATACCCGGCGCGCCGTCGAACGCCGGAAACCCGAACGCGGCGGGCAATCACCGCAAGAACCTGCGGCGGTCCGTCGAAGGCAGCCTGAAGCGGCTCGGCACCGACTACATCGACCTGCTCTGGCTGCATGCCTGGGACTTCACGACGCCCGTCGACGAAGTGATGTCCTCGCTCGACGATCTCGTTCGCTCCGGCAAGGTCAATTACATCGGCGTTTCGGACACTCCGGCATGGATCGTCTCGCAGGCCAACACGCTGGCCGAACTGCGTGGATGGGCGCCGTTTGTTGCCCTGCAAATCGAATATAGCCTGATCGAGCGGACACCGGAACGTGACCTGATCCCGATGGCGAACGCATTCGGACTCAGCGTCACACCATGGTCGCCACTTGGTCAAGGCGTGCTCACCGGCAAATACAACCAGTCTGCCAGGCCCGAAGGAACGCGGCTGGGCGCAACCACCGACATCCGGGCCGGCGATGGCATTCTGACCGACCGAAACCTTGCCATCGCTCAGGCGGTTGTGGATGTCGCCGCCGCGATCGATAAGACACCGTCGCAGGTGGCGCTTGCGTGGTTGATTGCGCAGGGGCCCAGTGTCATTCCCATCGTCGGTACGCGGAAGGTGCATCAGATCGAGGATAACCTTGCCAGTGTGGATGTGACGCTAAGCCAGGAGCATCTTGCGACACTGGACGCCGCAAGCAAGATCACGCTTGGCTTCCCGCATGACATGATCGCCATGCCTATGGTCCGCAGCTTCCTGACCGCCGGCAACGACGACGCTATCATCAAGCGATAGCTTCGTCCGCTTACTCGATCGGCCACTCTGCTCTGATGAGCGGGGTGGCCATAATAGTTTCAGGCTGCGCCAAATGCAATCGTGTATGACAACGCAGCCGATTTGGCTTAAACTTTCCTCATCGCAGCAGGGTGAGCCATAGTGGGATGACGACGGCGCTGAGTAGAGTGGTGGTGAAGACGGTGGCGACGGCGAGTTCTCCGGCGAGGTCGTACTGACCGGAAAGCACGGAGGACATAACGCTGGTGGGCATGGCGGCAATCATGACGGTGAGGACCGTCTGTTCCGGGGGCAGGCCGACGAGGCGGCAGAGGGGCCAGACGATGAGTGGTTCCAGGATGAGTTTAGCGGAGTTGGTGAGGATGAGCGGCACTGCGTATTTCTTGACTGCGCCGGGCTGCAGGCTCACGCCGAGCGCGAGCAGCACCAGAGGTGTGGTGCCCTGGCCGAGATAGGTAAGGCACTTATCGATAGCTGTGCCGATATCGGAGAGGAGCATGTTGTGGGCGATTGCCGGGCTGATCGGGATCTGACGGAGCAAAATTCCCAGAACGGCGGCGCTCAGGACCGGAGAGCGGGCGATACGCAAGAGCATCTCGCGGCTGTTTCCCTGTGAGCCGCCGAACATGGCTCCGATAATGGGGGCTGTGCAGTAGAGCGGTATGGCCATGCCGAAGTTGTCGATCAGCACGGCGCTGGTGAACACGGCGGGCATCAGGGCGAGGGTAATGGGATAGCCCAGGAAGCCGGTATTGCCGAAGACGCTGGTGAGGATGGCCGCACCCTGTTCGGCGCGCGAAAGGCGCATTGCGCGAGCGGCGGCGAAGACAACGCATCCGACGGCGCATTCCGAGGCGATGATCAGGAACGGCAGCCATGCGGAGCTGCGGGGAATGGGGGCGGCGTGAAGCAGGCTGTGGATTACCAGCGCCGGCAGGGTGGCATTCACGACCAGGCCGTTGAAAACGGGGGCGTGCGCAGCATGCAGCACACGCCCCCGTTTCAGCAGGTAACCAAACGCAATCAGCCCGAATAGCGGCAATAGCGCTTGAAGTGTCGCGACGAACAGTGTCAAAGCGCCGCTAGTTTCCTTCGGCGGCGGCGACTGCGGATACATCCGGGACGCGTCGCGTTTTCTGGTAATCCAGCGCTGCGTCTACCAGGCCTGCGAACAGGGGATGTGCGCGGTTTGGCCGGGACTTGAACTCCGGGTGGAACTGCGTGGCGACGAAATACGGATGGATGCTTTCGGGAAGCTCGATGATCTCGACGAGACGATAGTCGGGCGAAACGCCTGAGAATACCATACCGGCCTTGGCCAGCTTCTCGCGGTATTCGTTGTTGACCTCATACCGATGGCGGTGGCGCTCGTCGATGACGTCGGCGTTGTACAAGCGGGACACCATGCTGTTCTGGGTGAGGCGGCACGGGTAGGAGCCGAGGCGCATGGAAGCGCCCTTATCGGTGACGTGCTTCTGCTCAGGCAGGATGTGAACGACGGGGAAGGGCGTATCGGGCGACACTTCCTCGGTGTTGGCGTGGGTGAGGCCGACGGCGTGGCGGGCGAACTCGATGACGGCCATCTGCATTCCGTAGCAGATCCCGAAGAAGGGCAATCCGGTCTCTCGGGCATGCTTGATGGCCTGGATCTTGCCCTCGACGCCGCGGCTGCCGAAGCCTGGCGCGACGATGAGGCCGTCGACATTCTCAAGGCGCTTGGCGTAATCGAGGCCAGGCTCCTCAAGCTCGTCGCTCTCGATCCACTCGATATTCACACGGGCATCGTTCGCGATGCCGCCGTGCTTGAGGGCTTCCTGGATGGAGTGGTAGGCGTCGCCGTTCTGCGTGTACTTGCCCACGACGGCGATGGTTGTCTCCGAAGCAGGCTGCTTGACGCGGCGGATCATAGCGCGCCACTCGTCGAGGTGCGACTCGCCGTCGTTGAGTTTCAGCTTGCGCAGGACGAGTTCGGCCAGACCTTCTTCTTCGAACGTCAGAGGGATCTCGTAAACCGATTCGACGTTGCGGTTCTCGATGACAGCCTCTTTATCGACATCGCAGAAGAGGCTGATCTTTTCCTTCATCTCGTCGTTGATGTCGCGCTCGGTTCGGCAGATGAGGACATCGGGCTGGATGCCGATCTCACGCAGCTTAATAACGGAGTGCTGGGTGGGCTTGGTCTTGATCTCGCCCCAAGGGCCGACATTCGGGATGAGCGTGACGTGGACGTAGAGGCAGTTCTCGTGGCCGACGTCCTTGCGCAGCTGGCGGATGGCTTCCAGGAACGGCAGGCCTTCGATATCGCCGACTGTGCCGCCGATCTCGGCGATAACCACATTGGCGCCGGACTTCGTGCCCAGGCCGATGACGCGCTCCTTGATCTCATTGGTGATGTGCGGGATCATCTGGACTGTGCCGCCAAGATAATCGCCGCGCCGCTCTTTTGCGATAACGGTGGAATAGACGCGGCCGGTGGTGACGCTGGAATCGCGGGTGAGATTGATATCGACGAAGCGCTCGTAGTGCCCGAGGTCGAGGTCGGTCTCCGCGCCGTCGTCGGTCACAAAGACTTCCCCATGCTGATAGGGGTTCATCGTCCCGGCATCGACATTGATGTAGGGATCGAGCTTGGTCATGGTGACGCTGAAGTTGCGGTTTCGCAGCAGGCGGCCAAGACTTGCGGTCGTAATGCCTTTGCCGATGCTGGAGACGACCCCGCCGGTCACGAAGATGTATTTCGTGGGCTGCTGCTGTTCCGCAGTGGATTTCGGTGCCATAGAACTCCTGACGAGAGAAAGAAACGCTGAGTAAGACTGGGGCGCAGAGGGAGGCACGTGACCGCACTGGAATGCGAGAAGCGACTCGCCGCATTTACACTTCATTTCGGGAGCGAATTTAAATCTAAATTCGCCCGCTTTTCGAAGCGTTTATTGCCGAGGAGTAGCCTGAGCCGGACTGAACACGCGATGGAGGTGTGACAACAGCCTCCTGGGCGCCCGAATATTATGTCACATTCCGGGCGGCTTTCGCAATGGGGGCAAGAATCCTCTCCCCCAAGCTCGTGCAACTCGCTTCTCCCCTCTCCCACAGGGAAAGGGGAGTCCGATTTTCCTAAACCAGGCGACTCTTACATACACGTAGCCATGGATCATGAGCCTATCGCAGGATAGAGTCGTCTGGCAAATGACCTTTGGACATCCCTTTCCTATAAGACCCACTGGTGGGGCGGAGAGGGAAGAAGCGCGACAGCGCTTGAGGGAGAGGATTCCGAGCCTACTATTTACATGTTTTTGACCTCCGTGTACATTCCCAATATCTCTCCCGCGTTCTATGATAGAAGAACGTAAGCGTTTACGGAATGCTGCGGAAGTTTACACTTATTGGCGAGGGAGGGAGATTACGCAATGGCAACACCGATGTCGAAGTCCATGGGGCTGATGGTTTCACTGGGAATGCTTTTGATCCCAGGGCTCAATGCGCCCGCGGCGCATGCCCAGATGTTCAGCTGGTCGCTTTCGGCGGACCAGGGCGCGTCGCAGTTCAACACCGCGGATGCGCCGCCGGCCAGCGGTCTGGATTCGTCGGGCAATTTCTGGTTCACCTACGCCGACTGCGTGGGGCATCCACACTGGTTTACCTACAAGGGGACGTCGATGGATAACCTCGTCCTGCAATCGACGTTCGATACGCAGGGAACGAGCGGCTTTGCGAAGCCCTATGGCGACGACGAATATTGGCTCAGCGGCATGTGGATCGATCCCGACACGCAGACCTGGTGGGGCGTCGTTCATGTCGAGTTCGATTACGACAAGTGGGGCTACAACACGGGCTGGAAGGACCACTTCCGGCGTATTGCCCTGGCAAAGTCGACCAACCAGGGAGGATCGTGGACGCTTGTGGGCGATATCATCACGCCGAACCCGAAGGCCCTCATCAGCACGACGGAGTATCCGGGCGATAACTTCTACTTCGGCGACGGCGATCCGCACCTCTATGTGGACAGCGCCCACGGATACTTCTATCTGTACTACATGACGAAGACGCTCAAGAAGGCGGATGCATCTCAGGTGGGCAGCGAGAATATCATGGTTGCCCGCGCGCCGATATCCGGAAAGATGGCGGCCGGCACATGGACGAAGTGGTATAACGGCGGCTGGAACCAGCCAGGCCTCCTGGGCACCGAAAGCCCAATCACGGTGGGGGACACGTTCCAGGTGACATGGAACCCGTATCTAGGACAGTATCTTGCGATCGATAACCTTGCGCCGGGATGCTTCTATACATGCCCTGATCTCAGCACGCAGGTATGGACGCAGGACTGGTGGGGCGGCACGCAGATCTTTGCCCAGACAACCGGCACAAATGCCATCTCCTGGTACAACTGGACGGCGGATACGGCGAGCACCCTGAACAGCATGACGACATCGAACTGCTTCCGCCTCTATTCGGCCAATGCGAACTCCGTCTTCAACACCAAATACATGTGGGTGACGCTTGGCAACACCACATACACGCCGCCGCTCAACAACAGCCACTACTATCAGATCATCGATGTGAACACCGGACTTGCCCTCGCAGTCAAGACGGCTTCCACAACAGGCGGCGCGCAGATCGTCCAGGCAACCCCCGGCAACGGCAACGAGCAGCAGTGGACGTTCGCCTATCAAAGCAGCGGCTTCTACTACATCATCAACCGAAACAGCGGCCTGGTGCTGGATATCGCCGCGCCCGTTCTCGCCCGAGGTCAGAACATCGTGCAGTCCACGCTCAATGCATCGGCGACCAATCAGCAATGGGCGCTTGAGCCCACGGAGAACGGTTACTACAAGCTCTACAACAGGAATACGCGCGTGATCGGTATGGCTGGCTCAAACGCCGTCATCTACGACGAATACTTCGGCGCAACGGATCAGGAATTCCACTTCGTGCAGAAGTAGGAGATGAGGCGCGGGAAGGCGGCGGGCAATTGTCCGCCGCCTTTTAAAGAGCTGGGAAGAAGTTTCAGACAAGCAGGGCCGGAGATTACTCCCCCGAATACGCTGACAATAACCCGGAGAGATCCTGGATGAGCAGGTGTAGAGACCTGCTCCCACAATCAGCAAAGAGCAAGGACTCGGCAGGGACGCCGGGAAGCATTAAAATGCAATATGCTGCCACTTATTGAGATCCATGTAGGATCTTAGATGTTGCAATGGATGTTCAGACATAGCCCCGATATAAATGCTGCCGCTGCCTGACAAAACATAAACACCGTCTTTTACATAGTACGTCGTATTCTCACCGTCTTTCTCAGGAATAGCCAGCGGTGACATCGGCTCAGTTATAGCCGCGATGGTTTCTGCTTGCAGGTTGTGTGCATCTGCGCCGTATGGCGCGGTTGTGATGGCATTATCCAGGATATTTGAGAGCATCAACTCAGTTATGGTGAGCGGTTCGGCTCTCCATGGCGTTCGAGGGTAGGTTTCGCGGACGAACACTTGTGGGTCATCGCCTTCCAGAGGCGAGCCCCAGAATGGACCGCCCAGCATTTCTCCCCAATAGAAGACAAGCTTGCCCTCTTCCTGCCGGAGCTCAACCGGAGACGCGAAGTGGACCAGGAAATCATCCATGATTGATTTGTGCCGCCCGGCAAGCAAATACCAACGCCTCAAAGCGCGAGGCATCTGAAGCCCCCAGAGATCGCTTTCGATAAATGCGTCTTCAGGCATAATCAGCCCATACCAGTATTCTACAAGTTGTTTCAGAGCGCCAAAGCGGTCATCGGAATTGCTGTTCGGCCCTAGCTGCAGCAACGTTTTATCAAGTTTCGTATGGTCTGGAAGAGTGGGGGACATGCCGTTCAATTTACGCCAAAGTGCGCTCGGCAATACCGGCGTAAAGCGAAACGAAGCGTAGCGGGTTGTTTGCTCATGCCCTGCTGAACGGGATCGGTCGAGCTTCCCGACGAGCATATAATCCTCCCACTCCTGGCGCTTCGCAAACAACCACCTCTCCGAGTGTTGTGTAGATCGAACCTCAGCGGGAAGAAATGCAAAACAATCGCTATCCAGCATGCTCAGCGTTTTCCGAGTCGACCATGTGAATGCATTGCTTCGTGGAAAGGATCCTCGATGGGGATGACCATCCACAACGGCGAAGCAGAGAATGGCATGCGGAAATATCACCCACTGCCCGTCGTAGGCTTCCAGGGCGGCTTCAGTCGATCTGAAAAACGCGATCGCTTCGTCACGTGAGTATCTGTGATGGATTTGCGGCTCTGAGCAATTGTCCACTTTGAAGTATTCCTCAATCGGCAGAACCTCATATACCTCGCCAATATCTTGTTTGCACTCTCCTGCACGCAGAAACGAGTAAAATCTCATAAACGAAAATCGAGAGGCGGAGGCTGTTATGTTGGAAGGGCTTGATGAGGTTCCGTGGCATGAGTTGTCGCATGCTTACGGATCGGCCGAGGATGTTCCCGGCCTGCTGCGGGAGCTTCAAAATGAACGGAGCCATGAAACGGCGCTCTGGCACCTGTTCGGAAATATCTGGCATCAGAATACGGTCTACGAAGCTACGGCTTATGCCGTTCCGTTTCTGATTGAGCTGGCGGCGGATGCGGAAACCCCTGATCGTCCGGGAATCCTGTCTTTGCTGTCATGTATTGCCGGAGGGGCGTCGTATCTCGCCGTGCACGGCAACCTCTTCAATTCTTCCGAGTTTGAGCGGCAGCTTGAACAGGAACAACAATGGGTGGTGAATGCCCATGAGGCTGTGGCGGCGGGACTCGACCAGTTAATTGCCATGACGGAAGATGGTGGCGATATTTCACTGGCGGTTGCTCACCTGCTTGCTCAATTCCCTGAGCGCGCAGAAACTACTGGGCCTGTCATTCATGGTCTTCTCGATAATGAAACAGATAGTATGGGGCGAGCGGGCCTATTGCAGCTCCTGGCAAGCCTGCGTGATCGATCCGAAGCAACTGTGAAAGTTCTCGCCTCAGCGCTTCAGTCCGATGATATTCCACAGCGTCGAGCGGCTGCCGTTCTGGCTGCGACATTGCGGCTTGATCCGGCGCTCCCCGGAACCGAGGATGCGATTCAGGAGGCGGTCGATGCCGAGGATGTGGAAGATGTTCTCAGCGGCCTTCCGTGGGATGTCGGCGCAGAGATCGACTTTGATGATCTCATCGACGCACTTGACTCGCAGGCTGAATAGTCTTCCGGTTACCTTCGATCATTGAGAGGCGAATGCAGTTATGTTGGAAGGTCTTGACGATATCCCATGGAGCGAGTTATCGCACGCTTACGGTTCAGCTGAGAACGTCCCCGGTCTGTTGCGGGACCTGCATCCCGATAACAACACGGGCTCGCCGCTGCTCTATCTGTTCGGGAATATCTATCATCAGGGCACTTTGTATGATTCCACAGCTTATGCGGTCCCTTTCTTGATCGAGTTGGCGGCGGATACTCGAACTCGTGAGCGCGTGGGCATTTTGCAGTTGCTGTCGTTTATTGCGGCATCGGGATCGTATATTAAGGTTTCCGGCGACAGTAATGATGAGGCGCTTGATGATGAGGCAAAGGATGCGTTGCAAGCGTATATCGCCGTGGCTCAGGGAATTGAGCCGCTTATTGCGATAACGGATGAGGATGGCGATATTGCCCTGGCGGCTGCGTATACGCTCTCCTGGTTACGGGATCACGCCGCAGTGCTTGCGCCTGTCGTGCATGGGCTTCTTGAACGTGAGACGGAAAGTGTTCGTCGAGCCGGCCTATTGCTGCTCCTGGCGAACCTTCGAGACCGATCCGAACCGACACTGGACGCGCTTGCGGCAGGGTTAATGACGGATGAAGTTCCGATCCGGCGCGCGGCGGCTGTTCTGGCCGCAACGCTGAAACTCGAACCGCAGCTTCCAGGAACTATCGATGCGATCGTGGATACCATTGCCGCCGGCGGCGCAGGGGGCGCTTTTGCAGGTTTGCCATGGGAGGTTGATATCGATCTGGCTAACCTCAGCGCTGCCCTCGATCCGGCAGCGCGCCTCGTCACCGCTGAGCGGATCATCGCCGCGATCGAATCGCCGGGCGGCGAGGTGCGGGCTTTAGATTTGCTATGGATTGTAAGCTGGCTGCTCAAGGCTTTGTTTCCGCCTCTGAAGCGCGCTTTTTACGATCCTGCCGATTTCTCCCCTCTGCAATCCCATGCCGTGCGAGCTCTTGCAGCATTGGCGGAGCGCGGCGGCCTTCAGATCTCCCCGGACTTTGAACACTACGGGCTGCCGAACCTGCGACGTGGCTGGCGCGATCTGCTTGCCGGCCGCAAACCTCAGCCTATTGATCGGACGCTTCCAATTCTGGCCACGCCGGACAATCCACGGGAGAGCATAACCTCGAAAGATGTTGTCGTCGGCCAAAGGATCATTCATCAGGTATTCGGTTTGGGAACCGTAACGCGGATCGAAGATGAAGAAGGGCGAAGGTACATTACGTTCCTCTTCGACTATGAAGGCGAGATGGAGCTTGGGTTGTGAGCTGGCTCTTGACAATTCATCCCATTTGCCTGTATAGTCTCATTATTGAGACTATTCTTGTTCCTGAGATCATTATGACGAACGCTGAGACCGAGGTGCTTCTGCATCCGGTTCGCATTAAGATCCTGACCGCTCTCGCGGAGCGGGAGGCAACGCCGCAGGAAATTGCGGCAGGGGTGGGGGATGTGCCCAAGGCGTCGCTATACCGGCACATCAACATCTTGCGGGCAGTCGGGGCGATTCGTGAGGTGCGGGAGTACCGGGTGCGTGGGACTTTTGAGAAGGTCTACGCGCTTGTGACGGACTCCGGGCCGCTTGCAGGGTTGGGCGGAGGCGGGCAGATCGCAGACCGGCTTCGGCAGATGATCAAGCCGGATGTGGCATTGGAAACGCTCAGCGCCACAGCCTGGCGGCAGACAGTATCTCTGAGCGCGAGCGATGCGGCGGAGCTTCAAGCTTTGATCGGTGATTGGCTTAAGGGGCGCGGGAAGTCAGGCGATTGCATTGTGGATATCGCGATATCGGTGTCCAGCCGCGAGGAAACGGGAGATCTCGCGGCATAGTGGGAGAACGAAAGATGATTGCGGCGGAAAATCTGACGAAGACCTTTGATAAACAAGGCAAAAAAGTGCGCGCGGTCGATAACGTCTCATTTGCGTGCGCTGCCGGTGAGACACTCGGCATTATCGGCACGAACGGCGCGGGCAAGACCACGTTGCTGCGGATGCTCGCCACACTCCTTCCGGCGGATGCCGGGCATGCCACGATTGCCGGACATGACGTCGCGAATGAGCCAGATGCTGTGCGGGAGAATATCGGTTTCTCCTCTCCCAGCCATGGTCTTTACGAGCGAATGACGGCGCGTGAGAATGTGCGCTACTTCGGTCTGCTCAGCGGCATCCCGAAACAAGATATCGATGCGATCGTGAATGACGTCCTACGGTCGCTTTCGCTTTCGGCCGAGGCGGATACACCGGTGAAGGCCCTTTCCACAGGCATGCGTCAGCGTGTTTCGCTGGCGAGGGCGATTGTGCATCAGCCTCCAGTTCTTCTGCTCGATGAACCTACGAATGGTCTGGATGTCCCATCCGCGCGCGTTATTCTCGATTTCGTCCACGAGAGCGGTCGTGACGGGCAGACCGTGATCTTCTGCACGCATATTATGGAGCATGTCGAAGATGTCTGTGATCGCATCGCCATTATGGATAAGGGCCGCATTGTCGCGGACGGCACACTGGCGGACTTGCGGGCGCGAACTGGTGAAACGCGGCTCAGTGAGGTCTTTCTGGCTATTACGCAGTCGCCAGCTACGGTGAGAGCCTGAGGAAATATTACAATGGCCGTTGCATCGAGAGCCGTGCGTAACGCTTCCATAAAGCACTCGCGATATCATAGCCGTCTTGGGATTGTCATAGCCAAGGAGCTGAGCGATTTCATTTGGGGGAAACCAGGATTAGGTGTTCTTATTGGTATCGCATTGTTTGTGGTGCCGATAGCGCTTGCATTCACTCGAATGGTTGGTGGTGGGAATGCTCATTATGAGCCAAGCCTGTACCCCACAATGGAAGATAGCGATATGCGGAACGTGTTATCAGACGGACTATGGATGGCATCGTTTTTCATATCCATGATGGGTGGACTGCTAACGGGGCAAAATGAAACTAAGGGAACCTGGGAATCCATGCTCATCACTTCCGCGCGGCGCTGGGATATCGTTGGCGGTAAACTACTGGCGTTCGGTCTGGTGTGGTCTTGTTTGTCTATTATTCAAGCCACAACGCTTGCCGTACTTTCGCATATTTCAGCGGTAGTTGTCCTGTGCCCATTTTTGAGCTACTTCCATCCCGATATGGCGTTCTTTGCTAAGCTGGCTCTCGTTCTCACATTTGGCGGATGCAGCACCTATGCTTTGTTTAGCTATTTCAATGCCAGGCCAGTTCGCTATACTTATAGGTTCGCCATAGTCACGTTCGCCATTATCGAACTCATCTGCAGACATTGGCCTATAACATGGCCCTTACTCGGGTTTGTGCCTTTGATGAATACAAATAATGGTTTAAGCGCCATATTTGGCGCGCTTCCCTATGATCGCCGTGTAGAAAGTCCCATGCCGCATTTTGGCGCGCCATGGGATCACCCAGGTTTCTGGATTGTCTGTGTCGCCGGAGGCATCATTACCACTCTTATCCTGGCGGCCTTGACGGTTCGCAATCTACGCGCTGGCATGCCGCTCCCGAATACGGCGAAGTAAGCGGAGTTTGTGATTTTTATGGGTGTTTCATCAAAACCGATGCATCGCAGTTTGGCAAAATCGCGTTATCACAGCCGCCTTGGCGTCATCGTCGCTAAGGAGTTGGGGGATAAGTTTCAGCGTTCCAGACGTGGCCGAGTTATAATAGTAATGGCCTTGTTGATCGTTCCCATCTCGCTCTATCTTGCTCGCCAGGCGGCTTACGGCTCATCCTACACAACAGATCCATTCATGGAAAACATGGACATGCGCCGTCAATTGCCATTGCATTTGAGCATGTTAATCCTGGCTGGAACGATTTTGTGGAGGAAAGAAGCTGCTGGCGACAGGGAAGAAGCGATGATGCTTGAGCCGTTGCTTGCAACGGCGACAAAGCGCTGGGAGCTTGTTTTAGGGCGCTTGCTTGCATTTGCGATAGCCTGGCTTGGAGTTACAGCGATCATTACGCTTTCGCTGGCTACGGAGCTTCGTATTCCCGCAATCGTGGCATGGTGTCCTTTCCTTAGTTATTTCCATTCAAATGTCACATTTTTCGCGCAATTCGCGCTGGCATATCTGCTTTATGGGTGCTGTACGTTTGCCGGATGGGAACTTGTGATGCTCCTTCGTAACAAGCGGGGCTCGATAGAGTTCTTCGCTGCAATCCTTCTGATGTTGATACCACTGATTGCAGTGATCTTAGGTACCAATTGGGCATCCTATCTGCTCGGATTTGGCCCATTGAATAACGGGGCGCCCATCTCTGCCGCGTTCTCGCAACTGCCTCTCGACCCACGTGTGCATTTCCGGACGGTCGAGCTCGCAAATGAATATCATAAACCGTATCTCTGGCTCTGCCTGGTTGTCGAAACCGCGATCACGACAATGACGCTGTCGATAATGACGGCAAGAGGATTGGACAGAGGCGATTCACTATGTAATACGGCCAGGCGAAAGCCTGCCCGACGGGTGGCAAAGGGAGAATAATCCCGATGTGATGAGGGCACGAAGGTGAGCGCTATAATCGTGACATCGAAACGACAAAGCTCAATGAAACCGCCGCCGCTTCCGAACGAATCGGAAGCGGCGGCGTAGTCGAGGGGCGATTACTTCGGCAGGTTTTCGGTGGTCCTGGTCAGGTCTGGACTGAGGACTTGATCCGGTGACAGCACGGTGACGGGGCCAAGTGGTTTCAGGCCTTCTTCGATGTCCTGGCGCTGGCCGACGGCGATCAGCTGAATGCGGCCGGTTCCGAGGTAGGTCTTGGTGACGCGCTGGATGTCTTCTGCGGTCACGGCCTGGAGCTTCTGTGGGTAGGTGTCCCAGTAGTCGGCGGGCAGGCCGTAATCTTCAACGTCTATGAGTCGGCCCAGTACGCTGGAGGGGCTTTCCAGGGTGAGGGCAAAGCTGCCGATAATGGCGCGCTTGGCGGCGTCGATCTCGGTCTGCGATACCGGGGCGGACTGCATGCTGTTGAAGTTGGAGATGAACGCGGCTGCTGCCGGACCCGTGACGGCATTGCGGACGGAGCCACCCATCTGCCAGGTGCCGGGATACTTGGGGGCAGACATGCCGGACGATACTCCGTATGTATAGCCTCTGCGCTCGCGCAGATCTTCGTTCAAGCGGGAGTTGAAGCTGCCGCCCAGCACATAGTTTGCCATCACCAGAGAGAAATAATCCGGATCGGTGCGCTTGATGCCGATGTTGGCAAATATCAGGTATGTCTGCGCGGAACCAGGGCGATCTACGAGATAAACCGACGTCTTGTCCTTGGGTGTGAACGTTCCGGCGGGCAGAGTGTCTACGTTGGAGGGATCGGCCGCTTTCCAGTCAGCCAGCGCTTTCGACAGCTTTGCGTAAATGTCCTTGGCGCGGACGTCGCCGGCGATGCCGATCAGCGTGTCCTTGCTGTTTACGTAGTAGCGGGAATAGAATCCCTGCAAGTCGTCGCGGGTGATCGCTGAGATTTGCTCCGGCGCGGGTGTGGGGCGGCCGTAGGGCGTGCTTGCGCCGTAGAGCACCTCGCGGGTCAACTGTCCAGCCAGGAACTGCGCGTTGGTCTGCTGCTGCGCGCGTGCAGCCTTGGCCTGGAACTTGGCTTTGTCCAACCGGTCCTGGGGGAAGGCCGGATGCATAAGGACGTCGGCCAGAAGCGTGATGAGCTTGTCCGTATCTTCGGCGAGACCGCTTACACTGACCGTGGCCCGTTCGGCATCGGCCCCGGCTCCCAGCGATGCGCCGATGCGCGCCGTTTCCAGGTTGAGCTCGTCGTAACTGCGCGAAGTGGTTGCGTCGGCGAGGAGCCCGGCCGTCATCGATGCAACACCGCGCTTATCCGGCCCCTCGAAGAGGGAGCCGGCGCGCACGCTGACGCTGATCGTGATGAGCGGAAGGGTGTGGTCCTCAATCACGAGTACGCGAGCGCCGCCTGCGCCTGCGGCATTGTTGAGGGTGAACCTCTGCGGTTTCGGCAGCTTAACCTGAAGCAGATCCTTGGCAACCGGCGCGCGGTTCTTCGGCGCGGCCATCTCGGCCGGCGCGGTGATCTGCTCCTGTGCGTGCGCAGCGCCTGCGTACAGAGAGATCGCGGCAATGCCCGCAATCAGGCGGGAGGCTTTCGTCATTTTGTTATTTCTCATGGTCTCCCTTACTGCCCTTTCACTGCGCCTGGCGCTGCCGCCGGGGCAGCAGGAGCTGCCGGCGCGGGGGCTGGAGCGGGCTGCGTAATCACGACCGAGCGGTTGGCTGTGACCAGATATTTCTTTGCGACACGCTGGATATCGGCTGCGGTGACTGCCTGCAGGCTTGCCAGATATGTATTCACTCGTCCGGGATCGTTGAAGACGGTGGCATACAATCCGACCTGATTGGCGCGTCCGAGGGCGGATTGCAGACCGCGAAGGCGGCTGATGCGCTCACCGGCCAGGGCGATCGTCATCTCATCCGGTGTAACTCCACCATCTTGAACGCCTTTGATTACGCCCTCAATGGTCGATTCAGCCTTGGCAATGTCGCCGTCCGGGGGGAGATCGGCAGATATGATAAACAGTCCTGGCCCGCGGTTTTCGTCGGGGCCGGCGCTTACGCCCGTCGCAATCTCCGTCTCGACCAGCGCCTTGTAGAGGCGAGTGGTGGCGTCGCCGGAGATGATGTCCCCCAGCATGGTCAGCGCAAAGAAGTCAGGATCCGTTCCTGGAACCGTGACATAGCCTGCCATATACTGCGGATGGCGGGCAAGCGCATCGGGGAGCGTCTTGCGGCGTTCACCGCCGGGAACAGCCGGCTCGTTGAAGGTCTGCGGCGGCGGAGTTGCGCCGCGGGCGATGGGGCCGAAGTGCTTCTCGATCAGGGCTTTTGCATCGGCGGTATCGAAGCGGCCGGTTACGGTCAATACGGCGTTGTTCGGTTCGTAGTAAGTTTTATGGAAGCCGCGGACGTCGTCGAGGGTGGCGGCGTCGAGGTCCGCCATCGATCCGATCGTCGTATGCTTGTAGGCGAAGCCGGTGTAAGCGAGGTCGAGCATCGCCTCGTATGTGTGACCGTAGGGACGGTTGTCGTAGCTCTGGCGCTTCTCTTCCTCGACGACCTGCCGCTGGTTGTCCAGATTTTCTTTGCTGATGTCGAGGGCGCGCATCCGGTCGGCTTCGAGAAACAGCGCCAGGGGAAGCTGGTTGGCGGGCAGGGTCTCGAAGAAGTTGGTCCGATCCTGGCTGGTGGTGCCGTTCATGGAGCCGCCATTGGACTGGACGAGCCGGATATGCTCGGTCTTGGCGACGTTCTCGGACCCCTGGAACATCATATGCTCGAAGAGGTGGGCGAAGCCGCTGCGGCCGACCACCTCATTGCGTGAACCGACATCGTAGGTGACATTGACGGCGATAACCGGCGGCGCTTCACGCCGGTTATCCGGCGCAAGTATGACGCGGAGACCGTTGGGAAGCTTGTATTGCGTAAATGTGATTTTTGGTGTTGCCGGACCGGCCGATTTCGCGGTGGCCGGGGCGGCCGGCGGCAAAGCAAATGCCGCGGCGCTTGCAAGTGCTGCAAGGAGCGGCCTGACTGGTCGAAGGTGGGTCATGCGTTCTCCCGTTTCTGGATGGCCGTCGCTCCGTTGCGCCGGTGAAGACGTTGCCTACTATATTACACGAAACTCTCTCAAACCCCTCTCAAACTACAATGAGGTGTATTTTTGTAATAGAAAATTCAGAATTCAGCCAACATCGGTCGGCGTATCACGTTTTGGAGGCGGCATTTGCGTGATGGATGCCAGAACAGCTGCGAGTATCTCTTCCGACAGAACGGGGTCGTCAACGGAGCGGGACAATACGACGGCGCCAATCAGGCCAGCATATGTCGCAATGGCTGCTTCGCGTTTCTCGGCATCGGATGCTCCTGCAGTCATTGTAGATAGAATATCTATCGCGGATCGAATGCCGTCGGTAACCCCGCTGCGCACTTTCGAACTCTGCCGCGCAACATCGGGACCGAGAGCGGCGAGCAGGCAGCCTGCGCCGGGATCGTCCCGATGTCTTTTCGAGAGATAGGAAGAAGCGATCTCGGTCAGCGGATCTTCCGATTCTTCAGCGGCTTTTGCCCATCTTTTCGATGATTTCGATGTCACCCGCTCAGATACCTGGGCAATCAGATCGTCCTTCGATGCAAAGTGGCCGTAGAACCCGCCGTGAGTAAGTCCGGCGCTCTTCATCAGATCCGCTACGCCGATGCCGTCGAAACCGCGCTCCCGAAACAGCCTGGCCGCAGTGTCGAGTATTCGCTCGCGGCTCTCCGCAGCCTTCTCTTTACTGACTTTCATTGAATTTCACCAAATTTTCTCTAAACAGGAACTTACTTCAACTACTTGAAATTATACATGATGACCATCATATATAAATATGATGGTCATCATCTAAAAACGAAAAGAAATCAAAACAATGTCTACGACTTCAAAGAAGCTGGCTGGGAAAGTTGCCGTGGTAACGGGCGCGTCAAAAGGAATTGGATCTGCCATCGCAAAGCATCTGGCGGAGGCGGGCGCGTCTGTGGTTGTCAATTATTCGTCGAGCAAGCCGGATGCTGACCGTGTTGTGGCCGAGATCACCGCGGAGGGCGGAACAGCCGTTGCGGTGCAGGCAAATGTCGGCAAGAAGGCCGATATCGACCGGCTATTCGCCGAGGCGCTTGCGGCATTTGGACATCTGGATATACTTGTTAACAATGCCGGCATCTATGAAGTTGCGCCGCTTGAGGCGGTTACCGAGGAGCATTTTCACAAGCAGTTCGATTTGAACGTGCTCGGCCTGATACTGACGACCCAGGAGGCCGTGAAGCATTTCGGCGAAGCGGGTGGCAGCATCATCAATATCAGCTCGATTGTGAGCACGTTGTCTCCGGCGGGCATCTCGGTGTATAGCGCCACGAAAGGCGCCGTCGATGCTGTCACACGCAGCCTTGCCAAGGAGCTTGCGCCCCGTGGAATCCGCGTCAACTCTATTAACCCCGGCTTGATCGAGACCGAAGGCACACATTCCACCGGCTTCATCAGCAATGGCGAAAAGGTCGCGGCGCAGACCCCACTCGGGCGGATTGGAAAGCCGGACGATATCGCCCCGGCGGCTGTGTTCCTTGCTTCATCGGATTCGGGCTGGATGACGGGCGAGACGTTCTATCTTACCGGCGGTCTGCGTTAAGAACAGTCGGTAAGGCAAACCGCAAATCAAGATAGTTCACCGGAGGAATATCAAATGCGATACAGGACTTTTGGACGCCGCACCGGCTTGCGTGTCTCCGAGCTGGCTTTAGGGGCCGGCAACTTCGGCACAGGGTGGGGGCATGGAGCGGAGCGCGACGAGGCGAAGAAGATTTTCGATGGCTACGTGGAAGCCGGCGGCAACTTTATCGATACCGCTAATGGATATCAGTTCGGCCAGTCCGAAGAGTTTGTGGGCGAGTTTATTGCCGCTGACCGGGATGATTTCGTGCTTGCCACAAAGTACACGCTGGGTACGACGCCGCAGGATGGTTTGTCACGGACCGGCAATAGCCGGAAGAACATGATCCAGTCGGTTGAGGCGAGCCTGAAGCGTCTGAAGACCGATCGCATTGACCTCTTCTGGGCGCACTTCTCAGACGGCCTCACTCCCATCGACGAGGTGGTTCGAGCATTCGATGACCTTGTGCGTTCCGGTAAGATCGTCTACGCCGGACTGTCCAACTTCCCTGCATGGCGCATTGCCACTGCGGCAACGATTGCCGATCTGCGTGGATTTTCGCCAATTGCGGGTGTCCAGATCGAATACAGCCTTGTGGAGCGTACGCCGGATCGGGAGATCCTGCCGATGGCTGAGGCGTTCGGTCTGGGAGCGGCGCTCTGGTCTCCGCTTGGCGGGGGACTGCTTACGGGCAAATATCGCAAGAGCGATGAGGGACGCCTGACCGGACTGGGAGTCGTTATCCACACTGAGAAGACGGCGCAGGATACGGCCGTGGTGGATACGGTGCTGGCAATATCGGAGGAGACCGGCATCTCACCGACCCAGGTCTCCATTGCCTGGCTCCTGCATAAGGCCGCACGTTCCTCCACAAGCCTGATCCCGATCCTTGGACCTCGGACGCGTGAGCAGCTCGACGCCACTCTGGGCGTACTCGATGTCACCCTGTCGCCCGAGCAGATCGACCGCCTGAGCGAAGTCAGTCAAGTTGCCCTTGGCGCTCCGCACGAGGCCATCAATGAGACTGCCGGACGCATCGCCGGAGGCAAGGGCAGTCTCATTGACATTCACGATGTCCCCGTCGTGTAGAGATACGTTTCGTATTAGACAGCGTTCCGTTTACGGCTACTGCCGCAGACGGAACGTTTTTTGTTTTTTTCGGGAACGTTATGCTGTCGTAGGGCGTGAATAATAGGGTTGCACACGGACAGTTAAGAGCCGTGCGCAAATGCAACTTGCCCAATTCGACGATCCGCAAAGGATGAATAGGAGCCAAATCAATGAGCACGATCACGACCAAAGACGGCACGCAGATATTCTACAAGGACTGGGGATCGGGCCGCCCCGTAGTATTCTCCCATGGTTGGCCTCTGAGCGGCGACGCCTGGGATGGCCAGATGGTCTTCCTTGGCGAGCGTGGCTATCGCGTTATCGCACACGACCGTCGCGGACATGGCCGTTCGAGCCAGACATGGTCCGGCAACGACATGGACACCTATGCCGACGACCTCGCCGAGCTCTTTGAAGCGCTCGATCTCAAGGACGCGATCATGGTTGGACATTCGACGGGAGGTGGCGAGGTGGCTCGTTACATCGGTCGCCATGGGACATCGCGCGTTTCCAAGGCCGTATTGCTGGGCGCTGTCGCGCCGCTCATGCTCAAGACCGAAGCCAACCCGGAAGGGCTGCCGATCGAGGTGTTTGACGGTATCCGCACCGGTGTTTTCAACGATCGCTCGCAGTTCTACAAGGATCTGACCATTCCGTTCTACGGATATAACCGGGAAGGCGCGAAGATTTCCGAGGGTGTCCGCGAGTCGTTCTGGCTGCAGGGAATGCTGGGCGGCGTCAAGAGCGCGCTCGACTGCATCAAGCAGTTCTCCGAGACGGACTTCACCGAGGACCTTAAGAAGTTCGATATCCCGACACTGATCGCGCACGGCGATGACGACCAGATCGTTCCGATTGTGGCGGCGGCTCTGAAGTCATCGAAGCTGGTTCCGGGCGCAACATTGAAGGTCTATCCCGGCGCGCCGCACGGCCTTGCCACCACCCATCAAGACGAGTTCAATGCCGACCTGCTGGCATTTATCGAGTCCTAAGGCATTCCTATCGGAGACAAAATCATGACCACCACTACCGAAGATCCAAAGAGTGCGGCGACCATTACCGAGCACGAATTGCAGCAGGTTGAGCGCGCGAACGCGACGGGGCTGCAGCCTGTCGTGTTTATCCACGGTCTCTGGCTGCTGCCGAGCAGCTGGGATCGCTGGGCAACTGTATTCGAGGAGGCCGGCTACACCGCGCTTACTCCCGGCTGGCCCGACGATCCCGACACTGTAACCGAGGCGAACGCTGCTCCGGAGGTCTTTGCTCATAAGACCGTCGGTCAGGTTGCGGATCACTTCGATGAGATCATCCGCGGGCTGCACAAGAAACCGGCCGTCATCGGTCACTCCTTCGGCGGTCTGCTGGCGCAGATCATGGCCGGCCGCGGGCTGTCGTCGGCGACGGTCGCCATCGATCCCGCGTCATTCCGCGGTGTGCTTCCCCTGCCGTTCTCGGCGCTGAAGTCGGCGTGGCCGGTTCTCGGAAACCCCGCCAATCGCAACCGGGCGATCCCGCTCACATTCGAGCAGTTCCGCTTTGGCTTTGCCAACGCCGTCAGCGAAGAGGAAGCGAAAGAACTCTATGAGAACTTCGCCGTTCCGGCAGCGGGAGCGCCGCTCTTCCAGGCGGCAACCGCCAACTTCAATCCCTGGACGGAGGATAAGGTCGATACCGAGAACCCGGATCGTGGGCCGCTCTTGATCCTATCCGGCGAGAAAGATCACACCGTTCCGTGGGCCGTCGCAAACGCAGCCTTCCAGCAGCAACTGCACAATACCGGTGTGACCGAGATCGCCGAGATGCCCAATCGCGGTCACGCGCTCACCATCGATAGCGGCTGGCGCGAAGTCGCCGATAAAGCGCTGGAGTTCGCCAAGCGCTACGTGTGAATAAGCGCTCACAAATGCTTGTGAGCACAAGGTCCCGGCTTTCGCGCCGGGATCTTTGCTCACAACAATATATTCTCGCCTCGATGGTGGCAAGGAACACACTTATGCCCTGTAACAAGCGCTTTAGAATTTGGGCCAATCTGGCCTGCGCGTCAACTCTTTTGTTGAAGTCCTTCTCGGCAGGCATAACGTATGCTGCGGATGGCAAAGAGGGTGTTGCGGTCGGAACGCAGTACGACACGGCCCATGTCTACATGACGCCTTCAACCATCGATGCCTTCATCGCGAGCTTCACCGCCACGTTCGGCGGCCATACGGTATCTCCGATCGTGACCAATGTATTGCCCGTGCCGAGCAAAGAGTCCTTTCAGGCAGTATATACGCCTTCGGGAAACCTCTCCGTGTTTGCATTTCAAACGCCTGTCCCATATCCCTTCGGGCAGGAGCGCGGCGGCTATCTCGTTACCGATATGGATCAGGCGGTTAAAGAAGCCAGGAGGGCGGGGGCGGAGGTCATTGTGGAGCCGTTCAAAGACGCTATCGGCCGCGATGCCGTTATTCAGTGGCCCGGCGGCATGAAGATGCAGCTATACTGGCATACTACTGCTCCATCGTTTCCGGCGCTTCAGGCCGTTCCTGACACTCGCGTCTATGTTTCAACCGATCGGGCCGATGAGTTCGTGCGCGATTTCGATAAGTTTGCCTACGGCAGGGTGATCGCAGACGACAGATCTGCGGACGCGGGCGAGATTGGCCGGCCCCGCGAAACTTACCGCCGTATCCGCATCGAATCGGCCTTCGGCAAGATGCTGGTCATGGCCACGGACGGCCATCTCCCGTATCCTTTTGGCTATGAGCAGACGGGGTATGAAGTGGATGACCTGACCGCCACACTGGCGAAGGCCAAAGCTGCGGGTGTCGAGGTACTATCCGAACCTTACCATGCAGGCAATCGCAATACCGTGATCGTAGAGTTTCCTGGCGGCTACATCGCCGAAATTCACGCTTCGTCAGCGCATTAACGCGCGAGTTGCCGTCTTGAAGAACGCTCAGTATATTGACCGAGCGTCCCTCTTTTTATTGACCTGATGCAGTCCTGGTGCGTCAGCCGGAGCATTGCTCCGGTCCATGCCTGAATTTTTACATGCTCCCTTGACATAATTACTCTGTCGTGATAGTATCAATGCAACCGGTTACATTAACTTTTAAGACATCTGTAACCGTGTACATTAACCTCTGTCGATACAATCCCACGTGGTAAGTCAACTATGATCATCTCAGCTGTACTCGCATCCGTTTTTGCGCATACATCCACCTTTGGCGCTCCTGCATTGCTGCCGGAGAGGGTGGGCTTGGAAGGGACCTGGAGGCTGACTCAGGCCGAGCGGAAATTGTCGCTGCCGGCAAAGGTGCCGGGCGTTGTCCAGACTGATCTGCTTGCCGCCGGCAAGATCCCGAACCCGTTTTATCGCGACAACGAGACTGCCGTGCACTGGGTGGGGGAGGTTCCGTGGACCTATTCGCGGACCTTCACGCTCTCGCCACGGTTTGCCAGGCATCGTAAGATTTTGCTGCATTGTGAGGGCCTGGATACGCTGGCGCACATCTGGGTGAACGGGAAGAGCGTTGCAGCAACGGATAACATGTTCCGAACCTGGGACTTCGATGTTCGCCCGCTGCTGCATGCAGGCTCCAACAGTATCGCCATCTCCTTTCAGCCGGTGGAGCCTTACTTGAAGGCGCATGAGCATCAGGCAAAATTCCCCGATAAGCCTACCAGCGGATGGGGATATGTCCGCAAATCGCCGTTTCAACAGGGGTGGGATTTTGCGCCGAAGCTTATCACAAGCGGCATCTGGCGGGGTATCGGCCTGATCGGCTGGGATCAGGCGCGCCTTACGGATGTGGTGATCGCGCAGGATCACACCAAACCTGGTCGCGTAAGCCTTAAGGTCAATGTTGCGGCCGACACTGGTGTGACGGCGACGGCTCATACGACTGTCCTGTTCAACGGCCGCGTCATCGGCGAGACGGATGCTCCCCTTAAAGGCGGCAAGGGCACAGCGAACGTTACCATCGCTCATCCTCAACTGTGGTGGCCGGCGGGGATGGGAGCGCAGAACCTCTACGACGTGCGGGTTACTCTGCGGAACGCGAGCAGGCGAACCATAGACACGGCTGCGCGCACCATTGGGCTTCGGACGATCGCATGGATCCCTAGGACGAAGAAACATCCTCTGACCCTTGCGGTGAATGGCCGCCCATTCTTTGCGAAGGGCACGAACTGGGTGCCGAACGACGCTCTGATCACGCGGACGACGCCTGAGCAGGAGCGGCGTTATGTGGATAACGCCGTCGATGCGAATATGAACCTCGTTCGCCTGTGGGGCGGCGGCTTCTATGAAGACGATGTGTTCTACGAGGAGTGTGACCGCAAGGGGCTGATGTGCTGGTTCGAGTTCAAGTTCGCCGACGCAGCCTACCCTGTATTCGATCCGGCATGGCTGGCCAACGTGAAAGCGGAGGCTGAGGACAATGTGCGGCGGCTGCGGCACCACCCCAGCATTGCGGTCTGGTCGGGCAATAACGAGTGTGTCGGCTTTATCGGGGACAAGACCGAGGCCGGCCGTATGAGCCGGGATGACTATCAACTCCTGTTCCATAAGGTGCTTACCGATACTGTGTGCAATCTCGCGCCGGGCGCGGTTAACAGCGACCTTATAAAGGAGTATCCGGCCGCTGCCGATTTCAAGAAGTGGCAATCCGTCTATACTCCCGGCAGCCCCGAATCCGGCGACGAGCACGACTGGTCGGTCTGGCACGGCGGCGCGGCGTTCGAGTCGTATCGCGATGTCCACGGCTTCATGTCCGAGTTCGGTTTCCAGTCGCTGCCGCAGCCAAAGACGGTGGCGTCGTACACGACTGCGGCCGACCGCGCGACGGTGATCACCCCCGTAATGCGGTTTCACCAGCGTAACTGGGGCAGCGGCAACCAGATGATCATGAACTCGATCAACCGGTACTACCATAAGCCCAAGGACTTTGAGACGGCGCTGTGGCTCAGCCAGATCCAGCAGTCGGATGGCGTTCTGACGGGCGTGGAGCACTGGCGGCGCGACTGGCCGAACTCCAGCGGAAGTCTCGTCTGGCAGTACAACGATTGCTGGCCCACGGCGAGCTGGGCCATGGTGGATTACTACGGACGGCCCAAGGCGCTCTGGTACCGGCTGCGCCATGCCTACGCTTCCGTGATGCTTTCCGGCGAGGCCGACGGCAAGACGGGCGCTGCGGGACTCTGGATCAGCAACGACCGTTTCAAGGCGATGGCGGGGCGGCTGGACTGGTCTCTGATGCGAACGAACGGGACTGTCATCTCCAAGGGCAGCAAGGCTGTTGCGATCCCTGCCGGTGAAAGCAGTGTCAAGGCGCTCTCCCTGTCGCAGAAGTCCGTGGTGGACAAAGAAGGCAGCGGCAATCTGCTGTTGTGGTCGAGCCTCTCCGTGCCGGGCGAACCTGTTTCGACAGCCGTTCTGACATTCGCGCGGCCCAAATTCATCAGTCTTGCAGATCCGGCGCTCAAGACGACCGTTGCAAAGGCCGGCGACTCTTACACCGTTACGCTCACCGCGGCTCGCCCGGCGCTGCGGGCCTGGGTGGACCTTACGGGGATCGATGCCCATTATTCCGATAACTTCGTCGATGTGCGTCCGGGAACGCCGGTTACTATCGTCGTAAAACCAGCGGTGAAGACATCGCGGGGACAGTTCCTGAAGGCCCTCAAGGCGCGCAGCCTCCATGACACATATCTTCTCACGGAAGATACGTCGATGCTGGTTAAACCTGCTGCCGACGGTACGGTCGTGGCGACCGCTGCCAAGGCGGAGATAGACGCTAATGCGGCGTTTCTGGAAGACTTCAAGCCCCAGAATATCGGCAACTGGTCCAATGTCAACGATAACCTGCTCTGGACGCTCAAAGGCGTGAAACCGGGAACCTACAGTGTGATCGTCAATCTGTCCTGTCCTCCGGGAGAAGAAGGCAGTCACTACACGGTCGATGTCGCCGGATCCAAGGTGAACGGCGTGGTGCCGAACACGAACGCCTGGACGACCTATATCGATGTTGATCTCGGGACTGTGCAGATCACCAAAAACGGTACGATCAAGATGACACTGCAGCCGACCACGAAGCCGTCCGTGCATGTTATGAACCTGCGATCGGTGACGCTGAAGCCGGTTGGGGGAGGGTAAGCGATTTATCGCATGCCCTGGCAGTTGAAGGCGGGATTGTAGCCGTCGGCTCCCCTCCCCAACCCCTCTCCTTCGGAGGGTGTCCACGAATTAATCGCGGTCAGCTTCGTGTACGGAGGGGCTATGGCGCAGTATTGTAAAAAATCATTCAGGTTGGTCTTTTTGCCGTTATAAGGAGAGCAGCAA